>ULMT01027710.1_pt1 | contig 47800 bp, 26 predicted proteins | sample 1951731 | NCBI WGS metagenome assembly ULMT01 (sample SAMEA4835558, study PRJEB28245) | human gut metagenome | biome: gut microbiome; material: fecal sample | place: Denmark | collected 2008
TCGTTTGAAGAACAATTTTTGTCCGCGATAAGTCTCGTCTATTTCTCCGTTGTTATATAACAGATGTCCGTTTACAAATGTTTTCTCTACCTTCCAGTTGAATGTATGGCCTTCCAGCGGGCTCCATTTGCATTTGCTTAAGATGCAGTCTGTGGTAACGGTCCATTCGGAGTCGGGACGTACTAATACAAGGTCAGCCTGATAGCCTTTGCGAATGAATCCTCTGTTTGGTATCTCATACATCTGTGCAGGAGCATGAGCCATTTTTTCTACTACTTTTTCGATAGTAAACACTCCTTTATCTGCCAACTCCAGCATGCTGACTAGCGAGAACTGAATCATCGGCATCCCGGACATTGCCTTTAATGCACCTCCTTCTTTTTCACTAAGCAAGTGTGGGGCATGGTCGGTTGCGATGGCATCAATCAGACCGCTGTTGACAGCCTCTTGCAAGGCTTTCCGGTCTTGTGCAGTCTTGACGGCAGGGTTACATTTAATGCGGGCACCCAGTGTCTGATAATCTTCTTCCGTAAAGAGTAGATGGGAAACGCAGGCTTCTGCTGTAATTCTTTTTTGTGCCAGAGGAACGTTGGAAAACAGACTCAACTCTTTAGCGGTGGAAATATGCATGATGTGCAGGCGGGCATTTGTTTCCCGTGCCAGTTGCACAGCCAGCTCGGACGAACGATAGCAAGCCTCTTCCGAACGGAGAAGCGGATGAAGAGCCAGAGGTACATCGTCTCCGTATTCTTTCTTATATTTATCTGTATTTTCTTTGATAATTCCCTGGTCTTCGCAATGGGCGGCGATGAGCAGATCTGTTCCGCCGAATATATTACGCAAGCTGGCCATCCGGTCTACCAGCATATTGCCGGTGCTTGAACCCATAAATAACTTCACGCCACAAACCTGGTGTTTATCCAGTTGCGCAAACTGGGTATAGTTATTATTCGTTGCTCCGAAATAGCAGGAATAGTTGACTGCTGATTTCTCACCTAGTAGGATGAATTTCTCTTCCAAAGCCTCCAGCGTCGTAGTCTGCGGGTTTGTATTGGGCATATCCATGATGGAAGTGACACCTCCTGCTGCAGCGGCATGGCTTTCTGTGGTAATATCAGCTTTATGAGTCAGTCCGGGATCGCGGAAATGAACATGTTCGTCGATGGCACCCGGCAGGAGATAACACCCGCTCGCGTCAATGACTTCGTCACAAGGGGCAGTTGCTTTTTCTTCACCCACCAATATTTCGGCTATCTTTTCATTTTCAATGACTACTGAACCCAGTACTTTTCTTCCTTCATTAACAATAACGGCATTTTGAATCAGTGTACGTTTCATGACTTTTGCGGGAATTTATGGAACCAACTATTTACTTTTAATTTAATCACACCAAATATGGCCTCTCCAAAGATACTGCTATTCATCTTGGAAGTCCCTAGCTCACGATTAATGAAGATTACGGGAACCTCGATGATTTTAAAACCACATTTGTAAGCGGTGAATTTCATTTCAATCTGAAAAGCATATCCCTTAAAACGGATATGATCCAAATCAATCATTTCCAATACCTGACGGCGGTAGCAGACAAATCCGGCAGTTGTGTCGTGTATGGGTATTCCTGTGATGAACCGCACATATTTGGAAGCAAAGTACGACATCAATACCCGTCCCATCGGCCAGTTCACTACATTTACTCCGCTGATGTAGCGGGAGCCGATGGATACATCTCCACCCTGTTCCGAACAAGCCTGATACAAACGGGGTAAATCGTTCGGATTATGACTGAAGTCGGCATCCATTTCAAAGATATACTCGTATGCGTGTTCCAGTGCCCATTTAAATCCGGTAATATAGGCAGTGCCCAATCCCAGTTTCCCTTTACGCTCAATCATAAAAAGCCGTTCGGGAAATTCTTGTTGCAAGGTTTTTACGATGGTTGCCGTTCCGTCCGGAGAGCCGTCTTCTATTACCAGAATATGGAATACTTTGGGAAGGCCGAATACGGCACGGATGATATTTTCTATGTTCTCCCGTTCATTATAGGTAGGGATAATTACAATGCTATCCGATGTCTGCATATAGATACTATAAAATTTAAAACAAAAGTAGTTCTTTTCCTTTAGTTATAGCCGAACTAAGGAAAATTTAACGTGAAGAGCAGCATGCAATCTTTTGTTTCTTGGTGTGAAACGGTTTGTTCCTCGGTGTGAAACAAGTTGTTTCTCGGTGTGAAACAAGTTGTTTCTCGGTGTGGAACACTTTGTTTCTCGGTGAGAAACTTTGGGGGGATGAAAACTTTCCCACACTTATGTCTGTCCTGCGATTCTTTTTTGTAATTTTGCGGGGAAATTTTATAGGTATGACAATAACTGAATTGCAACAACAATATGCTGCCCATCCCAATATGGCAGTAATGAAGCGCTTGTTGAAGGACACTTCTGTTCAGACTGTTTTTTGTGGAGGACTGTGTGCATCTGCTGCTTCTCTTTTTTCTTCTGTATTGGTACAAGAGAGTGGTTGTCCGTTTGTCTTTATTTTAGGTGATCTTGAAGAAGCCGGCTATTTTTATCATGACTTGACGCAGATATTGGGTACGGAAAAGGTGTTATTCTTTCCATCTTCATTCCGTCGCTCTATTAAATATGGGCAAAAAGACGCAGCCAATGAGATTCTGCGCACGGAAGTACTTAGCCGCTTGCAAAAAAGGGAGGAGGGACTATGTATCGTTACGTACCCGGATGCATTGGCAGAGAAAGTAGTGTCGCGAAAGGAATTGAGCGATAAAACCCTGAAATTGAATGTAGGGGAGAAAGTGGATACCACGTTTATCACTGATGTGTTGCATAGTTATGGCTTCGAATACGTAGATTATGTATATGAACCGGGGCAATACGCTGTTCGCGGTAGCATTATCGACGTTTTCTCTTTTGCTTCGGAATATCCTTATCGTATTGATTTCTTTGGTGATGAAGTAGAAAGTATCCGTACCTTTGAAGTAGAGTCCCAATTATCCCGCGAGAAGAAAAGTGGAGTGTCCATTGTTCCCGATTTAGCAGTGACAGGAGACGTGACAACTTCCTTTCTGGATTTTATCCCGAAAGATACTACTCTGGCAATGCGCGATTTTCTTTGGTTGCGTGAACGAATCCAGGTGGTGCATGATGAAGCGTTGACTCCCCAGGCAATAGCTGTCCAGGAAGCCGCAGAGAATGGAGGCATTACATTGGAGGGAAAATTGATAGACGGCAGTGAATTTACTGTACGGGCACTCGATTTCCGCCGATTGGAATTTGGTAACAAACCAACCGGAACGCCGAATGCCTGTGTTACTTTCAATACATCTGCCCAACCCATCTTTCATAAGAATTTCGATTTGGTAGCTTCTTCTTTCAAAGATTATTTGGAAAAAGGTTATTCGCTATATATCTGTAGTGACAGTATGAAGCAGACAGATCGTATCAAGGCTATTTTTGAAGATCGGGGCGATCAGATTAATTTTACTCCCGTAGAGCGTACCATACACGAAGGGTTTGTAGATAACACACTGCGATTTTGTATCTTCACAGATCATCAGCTGTTTGACCGTTTCCATAAATATAATCTAAAAAGTGATAAAGCTCGTTCGGGGAAAGTGGCACTATCTTTAAAAGAACTGAACCAGTTTACTCCGGGGGATTATGTGGTGCATACCGATCATGGTATCGGACGTTTTTCCGGTTTGGTGCGTATACCGAATGGCGATACTACACAGGAGGTCTTGAAACTGGTGTTTCAGAATGAAGATGTGGTGTTTGTTTCTATTCATTCCCTGCATAAGGTTTCTAAATATAAAGGTAAAGAAGGAGAGGCTCCCCGACTTAATAAATTAGGTACAGGGGCATGGGAGAAACTGAAAGAACGTACGAAGAGCAAGATTAAGGATATTGCCCGCGATTTGATTAAATTGTATTCGCAGCGTCGTCAGGAAAAAGGATTCTCTTATAGTCCCGATAGTTTCTTGCAGCGTGAGTTGGAAGCATCTTTTATTTATGAAGATACACCGGATCAGAGTAAGGCGACGATTGATGTCAAAGCGGATATGGAAAGTGACCGCCCGATGGACCGTCTGGTCTGTGGCGATGTAGGATTTGGAAAAACAGAAGTTGCAATCCGTGCCGCTTTCAAAGCCGTTGCCGATAATAAACAAGTAGCTGTTCTGGTTCCGACAACGGTGCTTGCTTACCAGCATTTTCAAACATTCCGCGAACGTCTGAAAGGACTGCCATGCCGGGTGGAATATTTAAGCCGCGCACGTACTGCCGCACAAACCAAAGCTGTATTGAAAGGACTGAAGGAGGGAGATGTCGGTATTCTGATAGGTACCCACCGTATCTTAGGCAAGGATGTTCAGTTTAAAGACTTGGGACTGCTGATTGTTGATGAAGAACAGAAATTCGGAGTTTCCGTAAAAGAAAAGCTGCGTCAGTTGAAAGTGAATGTAGATACACTGACAATGACCGCTACTCCGATTCCCCGTACCCTTCAATTCTCGTTGATGGGCGCGCGTGATTTGAGCGTGATTTCCACTCCGCCGCCTAACCGCTATCCGATTCAGACCGAAGTGCATACTTTTAATGAAGAAGTGATTACGGATGCCATCAACTTTGAGATGAGCCGCAACGGGCAGGTCTTTTTCGTCAATAACCGGATTGCGAACTTACCGGAACTGAAAGCAATGATCGAACGCCATATTCCGGATTGCCGTGTAGCGATCGGACATGGGCAGATGGAGCCGGCAGAACTGGAGAAAATTATTCTGGATTTTGTCAACTATGACTATGATGTGCTCTTGGCAACCACAATCATTGAAAGTGGTATCGATATTCCGAATGCAAATACCATCATTATCAATCAGGCGCAAAACTTCGGTTTGAGTGATCTCCACCAGATGCGTGGACGGGTAGGGCGTAGTAACAAGAAGGCATTCTGTTATCTGTTGGCTCCTCCGTTGAGCAGTCTGACAGCCGAAGGAAGACGACGTCTTCAAGCGATTGAAAACTTTAGTGATTTGGGGAGTGGCATTCATATTGCCATGCAGGATTTGGACATTCGTGGAGCCGGAAATTTGCTCGGAGCCGAGCAAAGTGGCTTTGTCGCTGATTTAGGATATGAAACATATCAGAAGATACTGACTGAAGCTGTCCATGAGTTGAAAACAGATGAATTTGCAGAACTGTATGCTGATGAAATAAAAGGTGAAGGACAAATTAGTGGAGAAGAATTTGTAGAGGAGTGTCAGGTAGAAAGTGACCTCGAACTTTTATTGCCGGCCAACTACGTAACCGGTAGCAGCGAACGTATGTTGCTCTATCGTGAACTGGATGGACTGACATTGGATAAGGATGTGGAAGCTTTCCGCTCCCGCTTGGAAGACCGCTTCGGTCCGGTTCCCCGGGAAACGGAAGAACTACTCCGCATTGTTCCTCTACGTCGTTTGTCAGCTCGTTTGGGAGCAGAGAAGATTTTCCTGAAAGGCGGCCGAATGACCTTGTTCTTTGTTTCCAACCCGGATAGTCCGTTCTATCAAAGCAAAGCTTTTGGTAAAGTGATAGACTATATGATGAAGTATACCCGGCGCTGTGATCTGCGTGAGCAAAATGGCAGACGGAGTATGTTGATTAAAAATGTTACTAATGTGGAGACGGCAGTCAGTGTGTTGCAGGAGATTGTGGCGTTGCCAGTGAAAGATTGACACAGAACTAATTAGAAGAAATAATTTGCTTTATAACTTCTTTGTTTCTATATTTGTATAAACTTATAGATAAGCTAGGTATGAGAACAAGAGATGAATATATTGAAATTATAAAACGGTGTGCTACAGTGTTGCATGCTCGTTTTGGGGTAAGTTCTTTGCGTCTATTTGGTTCTGTAGCTCGTGAAGAACAAAAAGAAACGAGTGATGTGGATGTTTGTGTAGAAATGAGACCTAATTTGTTTCTGCGTATAGAATTGAAAAAATATTTGGAAGAACAATTGGGGTGTCCGGTAGATGTTGTTCGAATGCATAGTAACATGAATGATTTTTTGAAGAAACAAATTGAAAAAGATGGAATTTACGTCTTCTCATAAGAAATATATTGCACTTGGAATATTAGAACAAATAGAAAAAGCAATATTGCGCTTACAGGAAAGAACTGTTCATATAAAAAGTACAGATGATTTTTTGTTATCTCCAGAAGGAATGGAAAAGTTGGATGCTGCTTGTATGTTACTTATTGCTATTGGAGAGAGTCTTAAAAGTTTTGATAAAGTAACAGAAAAACAAGTATTATCTACTTATCCGGCTATTCCATGGAATAATGTTATGGGAGTACGTGATATAATAGCTCATCATTATTTTAATATAGATGCAGAGGAAATTTTTGAGATAATACGCGATGAACTATCTCCTCTTTTAGTTGCAATTCGTTACTTCATTCAAGAGTTGAGAGGATAGTTCTTTATAAGTGTAGTATATTTGCTTTCAAAGTAGAGTTAGCGTTTTCCGTATAATTTGTCTATCAAATCAGAACGTCCGATACGTCTTAACTCATTGATGATATTTCTCCTTTCTTCCGGCTTATACCAGAAGAAGAACTGCCGTTGGGCGAGTTTCTCCCGTTGGGTTTTAGCACTGAATATCGGTTCTAACGTGTATGGATGGAATCCGGTATACCAGGCTTCGGTGGCTACTGTCATCGGAGTGGGAGTGAAGTCCTGCACTTGTTCCAAGTGGAAGTCCAGACGTTTAGTGATAACGGCAAGTTCCGCCATATCTTCTTCTTTGCATCCGGGATGCGAGGAGATGAAATACGGAATCAGTTGCTGACGTAGATTCTCTTCCCGGTTGATACGGTCGAATATCCTCTTGAATGTTTCAAATTGCTCGAAAGAAGGTTTGCGCATCACAGATAATACCCGGTCACTGGTATGCTCCGGAGCCACTTTCAGCCGACCACTTACGTGATTGACAATCAATTCACGGGTATACTCGGCAGTGCTGCGGTTGATCGCTTCATCTTTATTTTGATGAAGTAACAGGTCATAGCGTACTCCGCTACCGATAAACGATTTTTTTATTCCGGGCAAGGCATCTACTGCACGGTAAATATCCAGTAAGGGGCGATGATCGGTATTTAGATTCGGGCAAACTTTCGGATGGATACATGACGGTCGTTTACACTTCTTACAAATAGCTTCGTCTTTTCCTTTCATCTGATACATATTAGCGGAAGGACCACCCAAATCGCTTAAATATCCTTTGAAATCGGGTAACTGGATGACCTCTTTCACCTCTTTTAGTATAGACTCTTTGCTACGGCTGACGATAAACTTTCCCTGATGAGCGGAAATGGTGCAGAAGGCACAACCGCCGAAACATCCCCGGTGAATGTTGATGGAAAACTTAATCATGTCATAAGCCGGAATCCGTTTCCCTTTATATTTAGGATGAGGCAGCCGGGTATATGGCAAATCAAACGATCGATCGAGATCTTTCTGGCTCATCGGAGGATATGGAGGATTGACTACTACTATCTTGTTTCCGACGGCTTGCGTGATTCGGGAAGCCGAATATTTGTTAGATTCTTCTTCGATATGCCGGAAATTGCTTGCCTGTTTCTTTTTATCTGCCAGACATTCTTCGTGCGAATAAAGTGGAAGGTCATCTTCGGCAGAGCTCCATTCTGTTGCACGGCAAAGATAGGCTGTTTGAGGAACTGATCCGATGATTGTTCTGAATTTACTGCTTGTCAGTACTGGCTCTTCAGCAGTAAGCAGACTTTTCATATTCTTCACCAGGTCTGGAAGTGGTTTTTCTCCCATTCCGTAAATGAGCAGGTCGGCACCGCTGTCGCACAAAATGCTCTTTTGCACTTTGTCCTGCCAATAATCGTAATGACTTAACCGTCTTAAACTAGCTTCGATTCCTCCGATGACTACGGGAACATCCGGATAAAGTTTCTTTAGTATCTGGCTATAAACCGTGGAAGGATATTCCGGACGCATATCCGGACGACCGTCCGGGGTATACGCATCTTCACTGCGTAATCGTTTATTGGCAGTGTATTTATTTACCATCGAATCCATGCATCCACCGGAGATGCCGAAGAATAGCCGTGGGCGTCCCAGCTTCTTGAAGTCACGCAGGTCGTCACGCCAGTTGGGCTGGGGTACAATGGCTATTTTCAAACCTTCCGCTTCAAGAATCCGTCCAATAACGGCAGCACCAAAAGAAGGGTGATCCACGTATGCATCAGCACTGAATAGAATGACATCCAATTCATTCCATCCGCGAAGTTCTACTTCTTTCTTGGTAGTAGGTAACCAGTCAGTCAATCGATATTCTTTCATGCTGCAAAGATACGGATAATAAAAAAACATCCCAATGATTTTTTTATTCATTGAGATGTTTAACTTCGATTATCGGGATGTTTTGCTTCAATCATTGAGATGTTTTTTTATAACTTCCCATTGATTGTGAACTGTAATGTCATTTGTTCTCCATCATAGATTTCACGAAAACCGATACCTTGCTCGGACAGATATTCCTTTAGATCCTGAAACGCGTCAGCATGGTTCATGATAATCTCTATCGTTTCTCCCGGAGAGGCAGTGCACATTGCTCTTATTGCAGGAATCAGCGGACTGTATGCTGTTATTCCGCAGGTATCTACCGTAATCATTATTCCTCCTCTTCTTCCGCTTCCGTGTTGGAAAGCCAGGTAAGATAGAGCTTGATGAGCTGTTGCAGACCGAATGCCTTCATATTATTGTGATAAATCACGTCGATACAAAGGTCCAGCAAGTCTTTACTGTCTTCTTCCTGACTGGCGATAAGGGAGCGGATATTTAGTTTCAACTTATCCAGAACTGCTTCATCTACAATACCGGTACTGTCGATAAGATGACGGAACAGAGCATATTTCTCAATCGTTCTCAAGTTTTCATTAGATACTTCTATGCTGCGTGTACCGCTAGGATTTGCTTGTATAGTATACATTGTTTTTTAGTTTTAAAGGTTATTATAGTAGCAAAGATAGAATTTAAAATGAGAAACGGATTAAAAAAAAGGATATTTTTTATTTTTGAGTAAAGAATCCCAAGATGCCTGCCATGATGGTTGCCCGATCCGCTTCCGACTGAATGCTTTCGAAAGGAAAGCCCAATACAAAAGTGCGGTAGTTCCCTTTGTAAGCGATACCTGCGCTCTGATTGCCGGGTGCATACGTAAATACAGGGAAAGCAGTATCTACGGGAACGATGCAATCTGCTGCAGGAACCGCATAACTGTTCTCATTGGGCAGACGCGGGATCGTGATTGTGCGCCCCAATCCTTTAATCTGATTCGAACTCTTATCCGTCAGGCTACTTTGATAACCATATTTCAGTATTTTCTCTGTAAACTCCCGGTTGCCTTGTGTGCCGCTCATATCGCTTCCTACATAAGCACCGCTGACAAACAGATTACCTCCCGACTGACAATAACTGGTCATAATTCGTTGCATAGCCGAGGAGAATGTCTTGTAGTACGCTTTATTTGCGGGGTCTTCTTTTTCCAGTCCCAGGATATAATCTACCACCGGATAATCTTCTAACGTAACCAATCCGTTTTCTACTGCTTCGTCACTGCATGACACAAAACTATATTTGCCGGCTGCCTGAATCGCTTTTCCATGAATAAAAGGATAATCGAATGTGTTCCCCGCTATTTTCATTCCTTCTAACTCGTTTCCGCTATGTCCCAGACTGCCTTTTCCTTCTTTTCCGGCTTGTGTACGGTCGAAGCCTGTTTGTGCTCCGCAAAACGAAATGTTTGATATATACGGGACTCCGGGATCTTGTGATAAATCGAATCCTGCTCTATCAGAAGTATTAACGACCGCCGGACCGCTGATTCTGTCAAAGCCATTGATGATAATTACCTTTTCCTGTTCGCGTTTGGCTTTATAAGCGGAAAGGATTTCGGAGGGAAAACTTTCCCCGCCGCGGTTTACGGCAGTAACTTTGAATGAATAAACGAGTCCTGGTTCTATTTTAACGGTGTGGGACGTTTTGCTGACTAAGGTTCCATTGTCAAAGCCTCCATAACCGATGCGTGTATATACGATGTATTCCCGTGGGCGTGCAGTCGGTTCTTGCGGATCATCTTCACCTTTCCATGAAAGTTCCAATGTATTCTTTTTCTTTCCGAATTGAATGGCGAAATTGCTGACTGGCAGGGGCTGAACTATATATTCTTTATCATGCTGGCTGGTAATGAACTGCAAAATACCTTTGTAAATGGCTCGTCCCACTGTAAACTTGAAGTTCGGATCATGCCCTAACTGCATATCTGCGAAGTTCTGATGGGAGAGCAGTTCGATAATCGTAGAAGGCGTAGCCGGGAGACGTGTTTCACTGTAATTCCGGTTCCACATACTGCGGCGTGTCCAAGGGATGCTGTAACTTGAATAAATATCTTTTTGAATCTGTGTGAGCAGAATATCGGCTAAATCACGTGATGCATACCGGTCCGTTCCTGTATTCAGTTTTCCATTATTGAAATCGGTGGTATAGATACCGAGCGATCCGATAAGCTCATCAGTCTTGCTGCATCCGGCATCACTGTGCAACGCCATAGTCATTTCCAAAGGTACGCCTAAACCCGATTGTTGCGGGTTGTAGACAGAACTGCCCGACAAATAGTTGATAGCGTTGGAACGTGTGTTGATGTCGTCTGTATAGTCGTTTTCACCTTTACGTCCTGCATATACTTCGTATGGCATTCCCGCCCATTGCGCAGAGTAGCGTGCTCCTTCCAAATAACGGGGCAGCCCACTGGTTCTTCCTCCACGGGCAATGTTTCCCATTCCACCTCCAAAACGTACTGCATCAGCGCATACAACTCCATGTTCGCTGCTCTCGTTGCTAAGTACCACCATGCCGTAATCGTTGTTCCCTTTATCAAATTCAAACGTTCCGAGGTAAACCCATGTGCCTCCACCTATTTTCTGATTAACTTTAAATTCGGTTACTCCTCCGTTATGGAATACCAGATATTTGGCGTCGCTTACACTATTGGGGAGTGTCTGATAAGAAACATAAACAGCATACTTGCCTGTTGCCGGTAGAGTAGGTACCCATTCGGCAAATACCTGGTCTTTATTCTTCTTTTTCTTTCTTTCGGTTGGTATGAAACGGCAGGTTCCGTCAGTGAAAGGATTCTCTCCCTCTTTATAGATTGTTTTCTTTTGAGCAAATCCTCTTACCGGGGCATTTGTCCAATTAGCTTTTTTGCTACCCACTTCCAGATAAAGGGAAGCGTTGGGAGTGTCATTATCTACAATGATCTCATTCTTCTGCGTATCCCGTTCACGGGGAGTATAAACAATCGCTCCAGCATTCTCCAACATGAGAATCACGTAAGGAAGGACGAAAGATTGAGTGAACATATCTTCTGTGGTGCAGAATAATCGAGGGCGTTGCCATCCCCATTCGTTTTTATCATTTTTGAAGTAGTTGCCGTGGCTTTGCCAGATTGCGATATGACGGTCTTGCAGTCCGCGTGAAATTTCGTTGGGACGTGAAATGTTTTTCACCCAGGGAGCTCCTTTATAATCTATATTCAAAGATAACCGCTCCTTATCCTTTTTCTTATTCCGGTAGAAATTAGGTACCAAATCCTCAATAGGTTTTCCATCCGCATAAATGATGATCTGGTAATAATGAACAGGCCCCGGAAGCAGTTCTTTAACTTGATTATAAATGTTTTCTACAGTTTCCGGACGGAAAGGCTGATATGCGAAACTCTCCGATGCATAGATTGCAATTGTCTTGCGATCATAATTTATATCGAAACTGTTCAGTTTAGGAGTGCTGATTTGGGCTGTTGCGGTATATTTGTTGAAGTAATCCGTCAGCCGTTCTTTTACATTTCTTTCAATATCTTGAGCGAAAAGAAAATTAGCACTTACAGTAAGGCATAGAAGAAACACTATTATCTTTTTCATTATTCAATGCTTTTGTTCTCATTTTCCTCTGTGGTGAATTATCCCCGCAAAAATAACAAAAAAAGAGCGAGAAGTATCGAAACTTCCCACTCTTCTTTCATTGTTTTATATTCTCTTAATTAAGAATATTATTCTTATAAAGGAACGTATTCTACAAATGCTTCCATTGCTTCGTAAGAAGCCAGTCCTAACTTATCATACAAAGTAGCTGTGCCACGGTTGCGGTCCTCGCTACGTTGCCAGAACAAACGTTCGTCATTACCCAGGAACGGAGCGCTTTCCATCTGCGACTGATGTTTCAGGATAGAGTTACGTTTTGCACGAAGTTCTTCCGGACTGATCGGCACTGCCATTTCAATATTTTCGATTTCCCATTCAGCCCATGCACCACGGTACATCCAGATACGGCAGTCTTTCAGCCATTTGGCACCTTCTTCTTTTTCAAGATCAACGGCTGCGAATACGGCGTCCGTACATACCCGGTGTGTTCCGTGCGGGTCGGCCAAGTCACCTGCAACGAAAATCTGATGAGGTTTCACTTCACGAAGCAAGTTACGTACGATTTCTACGTCTGCTTCACTGATCGGGTTCTTCTGAATCTTACCTGTTTCATAGAACGGCAAGTCTAGGAAGTGGCATCGTTCCAATGGTATATTGTTATAAGTGCAGGCTGTACGGGCTTCACCACGACGAATCAGACCTTTGATAGTCAGAATATCACGACTGTCCATATCACCGTCTTTCTTCTCCTTCAGGAAATTGCGTATTTCTATATATTTTTCATTGATAACCAAATCTTCGCTATTATTGAAGAGCTGATTGAATCCATTGATAAAATGCATGAAACGAACTACTTCTTCGTCACCTACGGCGATATTACCGGAAGTTTCGTAAGCTACGTGTACTTCGTGCTTTTGTTCTACCAAACGGCGAAGCGTACCACCCATTGAAATAACATCATCATCCGGATGCGGAGAGAAGATGACCACACGTTTCGGATACGGTTTTGCGCGTTCCGGACGATAGGTATCATCAGCATTAGGCTTACCGCCCGGCCATCCGGTAATGGTGTGCTGCAAATCATTGAAGATTTTGATATTTACATTGTACGCAGAACCGTAAAGTGCCAGAAGTTCACTCAAACCGTTTTCGTTATAGTCTTTATTTGTCAACTTCAAAATCGGTTTGCCGGTCAACTGACACAACCAAACGATTGCACTGCGGATTAATTTATCATTCCATTCGCAAGAAGTGACTAACCATGGACGTTGGATACGTGTCAGGTTCATAGCGGCTGAAAGATCAAGAGCTACATGTGCATTATTGTGAGTTTGCAGATAAGAAGCAGGAATTGTGTCAGTGATCGGACCTTCCACACACTCTTTAATCATAGCTGCTTTGTTTTCACCCCATGCAAGCAGATAAACTTTCTTTGCGCCAAGAATAGTAGCTACTCCCATTGTAATGGAGCTGATCGGCGTATTATCCAGCGTTCCGAAAATCTTGGATGCCTCGTTTCGTGATGCATTATCTAACAAAATCAGACGAGTGGTAGAATTCAGTCGGGAACCCGGTTCGTTGAACGCAATGTTACCTACACGGCCAATGCCCAACAAGGCAATATCAATACCTCCGAAGCTTTCAATGCGTTGTTCGTACAGACGGCAATATTCGAAGATGGTATCTTTGGCAATACTTCCGTCGGGGGTGAATATATTCTGTTTGTCAATATCGATGTGATCCAATAACATACTCTTCAAAGCATTGAAGTTGCTGTTGATTGCATCGGGAGCCAACGGATAATATTCATACATATTAAATACGATCACATTGCGGAAGCTAAGACCTTCTTCCTTGTGCATGCGGATGAGTTCGGTATATACGTGGCTGGGCGAATCACCTCCGGGGAGTGCCAATACGCAGAAGCGTCCTGCTTTTTGTTTTTCGCGGATGGTTTGTGCTATTTCGCGAGCAATATAGTTAGCACCTTCTTCTACGGATTCGTAGATGTCCGTAGGGATTTTTTCGAGTCTTGTCAAGACTGATTTTTCAAATGCATTCTCCGGTCTGTAGTATCTGGGGGAGACCCGGTGGAGACTGATTTGAGAACTAAGATTTGTTTTCATAAAGTTGTTAATTAAGTTATGTAAGATTAGCGTCCTTACGACTGTATTTTCACGACAAAGATACAAAAGAAGTCTATATAATTAACTACCGAGTTCTAGGTATTGTTGCTACATGAATCTGTTTTTAACATTTGTTATTTGGCAAATGTTATAGATGGAATTCGTCTGCATCTTTCCATACCGGGAACTTCTCTCTGAATTGGTTGAGAGCAGTGAGATTTACACTGACAGTCGTAATTCCTTCCTTTCCATCTGGAAATGAGCCGATTTCTTCTCCGAAAGCGGAATAGACTTTACTTCCTCCATTATATGAAAGTTGGTACCCGTCTGTACCTACTCTGTTGACACCGCATACATAGCATTGATTTTCTAAAGCGCGTGCCCGGAGTAGAGTATCCCAAACCAGACGGCGGGGGATAGGCCAGTTGGCTACATATATTAAAAGGTCGTACTCGTTGCCTACGTTTCGGCTCCATACAGGGAAACGAAGGTCATAGCAAACCAGCAGGCAGATATTCCATCCATGATAGGGGATGATGAGTCGTTTATTACCGGCCGAAAAGTGTTCGGCTTCCCGTCCCATACGAAACAGATGTCGTTTGTCATAATAGAACTCTTCTCCTTCCGGTGTCAGAAAGAACGCACGGTTATAAAACTGTTCGTTCTCTGTTGCTATATAGCTTCCGCAAATGACTAGCTGGAATTTGGCGGCCCATTGTTTGAGTGTTGTAATGGTTTCCCCGGAATTTGGCTCTGCCAGTATCTTACTCTGCATACTGAATCCGGTAGAAAACATCTCCGGTAAAACAACAATCTCCGTTATTCCACGAAGACTTTGCAGCTTTTCGTGGAGCAAACGGAGATTTTCTTGTTTATTTTCCCAAACAATATCGGTTTGTATGATAGAAATACGGATAGACTCCATGATAACTAAGTATTAAGTAATAAGTATTAAGTATTAAGCCGTGCGGATAAGTATATCAAAAGCTACGATTAATACTTAATACCTGATACTTAAATCATATTTCTCCAAGAGCAAAATTCTCCGGATGTTTTCCTTTGAAATCCTTGAAGTAAAGTTTGATTTCTCTCATGTCCTTATTAATATCTCCTGACGGCATGATAGCTTTCGTTGCCGAAATCGTTTTCTTGCTGTAATCAATACCAATCAGAACGATCGGAACCTGGGCTTTCAAGGCTATAAAATAAAAGCCTTTTTTCCAGTTTGGATTCGCTTTACGGGTTCCTTCGGGAGTGATAGCCAAATTAAACTTTTTATATTCGGCAAAATTATGAACCATCTGATCTACTAGCGAAGTTTTTCGACTGCGGTCGACGGGAATTCCGCCAACTGCTTTGAAAAAAAATCCAAGCGGAAAGAAAAACCATTCTTTTTTCATCATGAAACTTGTCTTACGGCCTATAGCGCCATAAAATAGTTTTCCAATAAATAAATCAAGGTTTGTTGTGTGTGGAGCGGCACATATCACGCATTTATCATAATTAGGCACCGTAACGTTTGTCTTCCACCCTAACAGGCGGTAATAGATAAAGCTATAAATTGCTTTTTTCATTCTGTTGTTAGTTCAATTTCCCTATAGCTTCAATAATCTCGTTTACCTTTGCATTAAAATCAGCACGGAATTTCTTATAAAAACCTTTCACGTTGCCCGGTTCTGTGTGGCTGATGCGAGTGACAAACTCATCCTGCATCTTCAGTACCTCTGCCATCAGTTCATCTGCTTTCACCTTGTCTGTGCCAGGGATGAACATGCTGTTGATTAAACACTCGGTGAATAATTCTCCTGCGATATAGTTTACGTTCTTTTTGAGTTCTCTTCTACTTGCCATAATCTTTACATTTAATGGTGAATAATAAAAAATACTTGCGGTAAAGATAGGCACTTTCTTTGATTTGGGCGAATTATACAAGGAAAAAATAAAATAAGGGAGTTTTTAATATCTTTTTTATATGTATATAATGTGGTATTAAATCAAAGTATGGGATATATGATATGAATTAAAATTAAACGTTATTGAATGGAATATGTCCTGATATTATAAAATGGCATGAAAATGTGGAGAACTTTATTTATTTCTATTCCTTTTTGACAGATTATTGAACCTTTGGAATAGATAAAAGGAGTAATTTTACGGTATTCTTAATCTAGGTAATAAGCAGACAAATTTTTATCTAAATAAATTAAAGGGAAGACAATGAATTTAAGTTTTTTGATGGAGAAGAGGCATTCCTATTTTATATCTATGATATTGCTTTGGACGTCTTTTAGTTTGGTGAGTCAGAGCAGTTGTGCGCAAAATCAGGAGAAAATAATATGTAATGGTATTCCTTGGTTTGATGATCAGGGAAAAATTGTAAATGCTCATGGAGCATGTATTGTGGAAGATGCCGGACGGTATTATTTATTCGGGGAATACCGTTCGGATGAAACGAATTCTTTTGTTGGTTTTAGTTGCTATTCGTCCGACGATTTATCTAATTGGAAATTTGAACGTATCGTGCTTCCAATACAAAAAGAGGGATTGTTAGGTCCTAATAGGATTGGTGAACGTGTGAAGGTCATGAAGTGCCCTTCTACTGGAGAATATGTGATGTATATGCATACCGATGATACGAAATACTGTGATCCTTGTATCGGGTATGCCACTAGTAAAACTATTAATGGTGAGTACATATTCCAAGGACCTTTTAAAATAGGGAATGAACCTATCCGAATGTGGGATATGGGAACTTTTCAGGATACCGATGGGACAGGCTATTTGCTGATTCATGAAGGAGATATCTATCGTCTTAGCGAGGATTATCATTCTGCAGAAAAAAGACTCGTGAAGAATATGGCGCCTGGTGGCGAGTCGCCTGCCATGTTTAAAAAGGAGGGCATTTATTATTTTTTGTTTTCAAATAAGACAAGTTGGGAAAAGAATGATAATTATTATTTCACAGCTCCGGCAGTGGGCGGTCCGTGGAAGAAGGGTGGTTTGTTTGTCCCTGAAGGTAAATTAACGTATAATTCACAGACTACTTTTGTCTTTCCTTTGACACAAGGAAAAGATACAATTCCAATGTTTATGGGAGATCGCTGGTCCTTTCCTCATCAGGCTTCAGCTGCCACTTATGTCTGGATGCCTATGCAAGCGGATAAGGGAAAACTTTCCATACCAGAATATTGGCAGGCATGGGATATAAAAACATTATCACAGGTGGATGCACTGGATAATGGCCAAATATTATCTCTCCGGAAAACACGATCTGAAGCAGGATGGGAAAGGAGAGGGGAACAGTTGTGCTCAAACTTGAAAAATAGTGTATTGAACATTCCTTTTAAAGGTACGCAGGCAGCTATAATAGGAGAAGCCAATTCTCATGGTGGATATGCAAAGGTGAGTGTACTTAATAGAAAAGGTAAAACCCTTTATTCGTCATTAATTGATTTTTATAGTAAATATCCGGAGTCAGCTATCCGAATCGTGACTCCAAGTTTTATTAAAGGAAAATATATTTTGAGAATTGAGGTTACAGGAATTTCACCAGTGTGGACGGACAAGACAAAAGCTCGATATGGTAGTGACGATTGTCTGGTTACATTGGATAAAATAGTTGTTTTTGAATAATATATTAATCATAGTAAAAAAACAAAATGGAAAAAGTAAAGAAGATGTTACCTAAGTTTTGTGGCTTTCTGTTTTTCGGAATGATGGGTACATTTGTTTCGGCACAGAAAATTAGCTATCAGGTGAATTCTCAAACAGGAGCCTTGCAAACATTAAGTATTGCGAATGACCCACAGAAGATGAACTGGCTGGTAGCTACTGACGGAAGTCAATATCGGTGGGTCAAGGAGAATTATGGATGGGGATTGGGATATGCAACTCAAGTAAAAGGAAACTGGAAAGAAAAAGTATCTTGGGAAGTCCCTGTTGAAATAAAGCAAGAAGGAAACGAGGTCGTTTATATGGCAGGTGACATACGTATATGTGTGAAAAGAAAAATGGTAGGTGATGAGCTTGTAGAAGAATATACTTTTCGGAATCAGGGAGAGGATGAGGTGGTACTTGTTGATATAGGCGTCTATACACCATTTAATGATAATTATCCCGGTTCGCGTACATGTATAAATGCCCGCACTAATACCCATATTTGGGAGGGAGAAAATGCCGCCTACATAAATGCTCTTCGAATGGGAGGCTATGCGCCGTACCTGGGGTTAGTGTTGACGAAGGGGGCAGTTAAAAGTTATGAGATATGGGAGCGTGGCAGAGATAAAGGCAATTCTCATACAAGAGGGATTATAACTCTGAATTTGCCGGATTTGCAGTTGATGCCCGGGAAAGAATATTCGATATCTTGGTGTTTATTTGCTCATAAAGGTATAGACGATTTTCGTCAGAAACTGTTAGAAAAGGGAAGTGTATTTGTTTCTTGTAATAAATATGTGTTTGAAAAAGGGGAGAAGGCATTTATAGAGTTGGCCGCTGAAAACTCTATTCAGAAATGTGTATTAAAAAAACAGGATATTCATATTCCGATGAAAAAGCGAGGTAACTTGTGGATAGCAGAAGTTAAGATGGAGCAATTAGGAGAGAATCGTTTTGATATTTTTTATGGGGAGGGGAAACAAACGCACGTAACTTGCTTGGTTATCGATAATGTGGACAGCTTGATAAAAAAACGGGTTGACTTCATTTGTGACCATCAGCAGATGAAAGAGTCAAATACACGTAAAGATGCTTTCATGGTTTATGATAACGAAAAGAATGAAATATATTTGAATAATACTCGCAACTGTAATCCTGTCGATCGGGATGAGGGTGCCGAACGTGTTGGAATGGGAGTCTTGTTGGCTAAATATTATCAATTGCATCCTGATGATCATATAAAAACAGCTTTGTTGAAATATGCAAAATTTCTGCGTAATAGATTGCAGGAAAGTGATTATAAGACATTTTCTTCTGTTGACCGTAAAGGACGGAATAGAGCATATAATTATGCATGGGTCGCAGATTTTTATTTTCAAATGTACAAAATCACAGGAGACAAGCAATATGCAGTAGATGGCTATATGACTTTGCGGTCTATGTTTTGTCAGTTCGGACATGGTTTTTATGCTATAGGGATTCCTGTGCATTTAGGGCTGCAAACATTGAAAGCTGCCAATATGAATGTTGAATATGAAACTCTGAAGAATGATTATATACAGGTTGGGGATACTTTTGTGAAAAACGGACTGAATTATCCGGCAAGTGAGGTTAATTATGAACAAGCAATTGTAGCTCCTTCAATTATCTTTTTGTTACAGCTTTATATGGAAACGGGAATTCAAAAATATTTGGATGGAGCTAAACAGCAAATGCCGGCATTGGAAGCGTTTAATGGGAATCAACCAAGTTATCATCTGAATGAAATTGCTATCCGGCATTGGGATGGTTACTGGTTTGGAAAACGGGAGATGTGGGGAGATACCTTTCCTCATTATTGGAGTACATTAACAGGAGCTGCTTTTTATCTTTATGCACAATGTGTCGGAGACAATACTTATAAAAGACGTGCTGAAAATATTGTAAGGAACAATCTTTGCCTGTTCTTTGAAAATGGTAAAGCCTCTTGTGCTTATATCTATCCTAATAGGGTAAACGGTGTAAAAGCCGGATTTTATGACCCTTATGCTAATGATCAGGATTGGGCATTAGTTTATTATCTATTGGTGAATAAGGATATTTATTAGTGAGTGATAGCAAACTTTTTAGATCACAATAAAGCCGGTTAACTTCAAACATTAACCGGCTTTATTGTGACTTTATCTATGTACTTGTTATTCTGGGATACCCAAAGCTGTAAATTCATAAATGCCGTCAGCCCACATTGCGGAATTACCTTTATGTACATTGACAACACCATAGATGCGTAGACGTAAATATCTATAGGCTGTAGGATCTTCTACATTCAGAATCAGAAATCCCACTTGCCAATTTGTTCTACCATCCACAAGCATTTTGTAACTTTTGCCATCCGGACTCCCTTCGATTGTGTATTTATAGGCTGCTTCAGAGCCATTGACTAATCTTGTGGAAAGATTAATCTCTGAAATTCTAGCTTTTTTCTGCATGTCTATAGTGAACATATAAGGTGTACCTATGGTAGCATTTGAACTTTTTTGGAAGTAAGTAGAGGAGTCTAGGCTTGCTCCATCCGTAATACAGTCAGCTTTGACTCCTTTTGCTCCAGGTACAGCAGATGTAACAGGAACGTTTAATGTCAAATTCTTACCATTTTGTACAGGGATAATTCCATAATTGTCATTGAATTCCAAATATCTGTAATAATCCATGGAAGCATACCCTTTATTAAATGCAGCAATAGAGATTCTGGGAAAGTTACCGTCCGGAGTTTTATATTTCCGTTGTGCCCCCCAATGATAGCTCCATACTCCATAAGTTGTTCCTACTTTACTAATTCTGTTAAACTGTGCATCAAAGGTAGTATTATTACCGATTTCTCTTATAGGTGTCCATTCACCTGCCAAGTCAGTTGTTGAGGTATACATCGTTTGACTTGGATACCATCCGGAGGCCTTTGAACTGAAGAAGTAGTATTCTCCGTCTTTTTTGATAATTGCAGGAGTTTCTCTATGTAATCCTTTGCATATTGTATTGACTAATTCGACTGGTTTTGTCCAGGAGGTATCCAATTTATATATATTTATATCACTGTTTGTGTTAGTGGCAGAAAGAAGATATGCCGTATTATCATCATCAATAAAAAGCGATTGATCTCTTGAATCATGTCCTAATGGACGTTCCATAGTACCTACTTCAAGTTTACCTTTAGGGGTAATTTGCGCTAGATAGATTTTAGCTGCTGTGTATCCATTTTCATCTTCATAATGCGAAGATAATACGACTTTTCCTGTCTTTGGATTATATCGGAACGCATTACCTTCCATTTTAACATTCGGATAAAAGGCCAACTCTCTAGGAGTACTCCAACTTCCATTTAATCCTGTTTTAGAGTAACTTTCAGTGACTAGCCATCCTTTGAGTTGTTGTCCATCAACAGTCTTCTCCGTATTTTCTATTTTATAAGAAAAATAAAGATCATTGATTTTCATTCCTTGTGGTTTGTCGCCGGAGGATTTTTTTGTGATATATTTGCCATTCAGGTTGTCGTAAACTTTACTTTCACCGGTAGGGATAAAAGTTGTAGCTTGTTGAGAAATGGAAGTCGCAACTTTTTGTCCGTTATAAAAAGCTTCTATATGGTAAGTAAAAGTTTTGTTGACCATTAGGTTGTAATCATCGTATGTGTTACCTTTAGCTTCTCCAATCAGGTTATTGTCCCGGTATATTTTGTAGAGGTCAGCATCTTTTCGTTGCATCCAGTTTAACTTGACATTGTTGACTTCATTGCTGCCTGCTAGTTTGAAAACGGTAGTTGTGACTGCCCAACTACTTACTGTCTCCATACTGATCTCTCGGGATTGAAAAGCGAAAGAAGGAACAATTGACAGATTGGGCAGACATATAAAAATGAATAAGAGGTAGATCTTTATTCGTTGCTTCTTTATATTCATAATCTAATTAATTTAATTAATTGTTTGAAATATGTCTGGAAGTTATTGGGCTCCCATTAGTTTCAAATTATTAGTCCTGTAAGTTGCAGCGAAAATGTCTGCTTCTTTATATTGGTATTTATCTGAATCGAAATATACAGCAAAATCCTGCATAAGTTTTTTAGAATACTCTGTAAGGTATAAACTTGTTCCATCGAATGTATTTGAACCGGAAACAGTAATATATTTCTTGTCTTTTGCATTCTGTATCTGATAATAACCGTCTTCTAGCAAGTTAAATATCCAACATTGGGCATCATTCTGTTTTTCCGGATTTAAACGCAGAGTTCCGAACAATGATTCTAAGAATTTTCCAGTTTTAATGTCTTTTAGTTTATATCCATTAGGAATATCAGTTTTAATAAACTCCAAACTTAAATTAATGGTATCATTGTCATCTGCTATACTAAAACCATTAATCGGTTTTGATACCAAACGGTCTGAGTTTTTCTCCAATAGTGAATAAATATAACCGTTTATGATCTTTTCAGCTCTTTTGTAACGGTACATTTTATCAAAGATACTTAAATCCCATTTGTTATACCATTTCACCACAGGATATCCTGAACGCATACTGATCGGCAACCATACATGGTGGGATTTCTCTACATTTTTGGAATTCCAGCGATCTCCCATATAGATATATGCATTTGTTTTATTGTTCACTTTAAAAACATAGCAGCTTTGTGAATTATAAGTTACTTGTTTTAGTTTGTCTACTGCAAAGTTACGTCCAGTAGTCCATTCATTTAAAATACTAGTTGTATATGCTGTTTTTCCCGGATTGGGAGCCCAACCTGTACAACCGGAAAACAACCCGTAATAGTAATCACCAACCTTAAAAATAGCAGGTGCTTCGTATTTTAGCCCTTTTAATATTTTGGTTTCAGTGGGGGTCGGTTCTAAATAATCATCTCTCAATAAAGAAACATTCATGTTGGTATTCATGTCTGTTGAACAGAAATGGTAGGCATCTCCGTTTGTATCTACAAAAAGAGTTTGATCACGTGATTCGTTTTTGTTGGGACGAAAAGTTTTATATAGTATATAGGGACCCTCTATTTTGTCACTTGTTGCCACACAGACTCTTGCAGCTCCATATCCATCACCACTTTCCCAATGAGTCCACATGACCCACTTTTTTGTTTTAGGGTTATAAATAACCTTGGGACGTTCAAATAAGCGTCCATGCGATATGTCATTCATGTCTTCTTTAGGTTCTCCTTTTGTTTTTAAAGACAACCCTAGCCGCTTCCAATTATATAAATCTTTAGACTGATAGCAACTTACCCCATTAGAAACAAAGCCTGTGCGATCTTCTCCAAACCAGTAATAAAATCCATTTTCAAATACTACACAACCGCCATGTGCGTTGATTTGTTCTCCGTTTATATCATTCCACAAAACACCCGGACTAATCTGAGTGTTTTGTGAAAAAGCAGAAATAACAGAAAACATAAAGTATATAAATAGAATATGTCTCATAATTTTGCTATTTATTCTTCTATATTTTAATATATCTTTTGGCAATGTTATTCAGATGGAAGATTAATTGTTATAGTAGGTTGCATGGGGGCATAGGCACCGGATTCATCAATAGTGAAGTATTCTATATCTGCAGTGTTATCCACGAAACCAAATTTAGGTGTATAGTTACATGATACTCCTGTTAATTTAGCGTTGTCAACTCGGATTGCACCGATGTCATTACCCCATTTACCACGTCCTACAGTGAAGGATATGCGTAGCTGTTTACAATCTGCAGAAGTTGTATAGTCCATAGAGTACATTTCCCAATTATCACTGGCTATTTCTGTAACGACTTTTTTTTCTTTATTTTGTGCTTCTTCAATGATCATTTTGCCAGTCAGTGTACCTGCTTTTTTGGCAATGCCACCTTTGAGTAAGGCAGATAATGTATAAGTTTCATTAGGGGCAACGTCTACAACCTGCATGAGAATTCCATCACTCCAGCCAGCGGCCCATTTATAAGGTTTTATTTCGAAGATATGATTATCAATATCTTGCATATTGTCTATCTCTTCCGGCTTGATATATTGTTCAGAATTCCATCGGTCACCTATTACAACATCCCATCCTTCAACAGCTGTTACTAGTTTGCTTTCCGGATTTGTGTCAAATTCCCCTTCAAAGTCGGGATTTTTCAATAGATTTTCTACAGCTTCTCCAATTCCCGATGCAAAGTATGGCTGGGGAGCATAGTCGATAATACGAACAGAGTCAATTGGCATACCGTCTCTGTAAATAAAAGCGCGGTTATCAGGAGTTACTGCAATACGATAAGTGTGTGCCTCTCCGTCGTTGTTATAGAATTTACCTTGCCCGCCTTCTTTTCCAGCAGTGGCGGGGTTGGAAATATTTTTTTTGTATGCATTATATAATCCAACTTCAGTAGAAGTTATATATGCCTTAAATCCATACCCTTTTTCATTGACAAAGTAAGGATAGAAACATTTTTCCGGTTCATCAGTTTTTACTCTAAATTCAAGGGTGTATCCTTTGGAACCGGGATTGAACGTTTTGTTGAATTCGGAATCATTTCCACCTTTGTAAATGGGCGATTTTGAGATGTTTTTAGCAGGAAGTGCAGTGCCATATCCTTTTACTTTCAAATAAGAACGATAATCTCCATTTCGTAGTACTATTTTGCCTTCTGTTAGTATTTTGGAACTATTTAAAGTTACGGTTACTTTTTGTTTGCCGCTGTTGGCAGGTATCACAGATGGAGATACAGTAAACCCGTTTGGCGCAGTAATTTTTATTTCTTTATTTGTGAGTGATTCGGAACTTATAAAGAAATGTTCAGATTTGTTTGTTCCATTGATAATCATTAGTGGTAAATGAGCATCTTCTGTTACTTTTTGGGCTTCTTCTTTTTTCTCATCTTCCGGTATTGTAGCGTAAGCAGTTGTTATACTGCTAGTCAACAACGTCATTGATAAGAACATGATTTTTACATACTTTCTTTTCATGATACTGAATGTTTTATAGTTTAATATTAATAATTGATTTTATGAGCGTATTATTCTTTTGCAAAGTTGCAGAAACTATTTATAATAAGAGTTCTTGAATTAATCAAATACGTCTAATTTTGAATTATCAGTTTTTTGTTGTAGTTACAGGGGTTTAAAAATCATTCAGAAGGTCTGAAAATCATTCAAGAATGTTTTTTTATGGCGGCTTTGCTTTATTTTATAGTTAAATAGCTTGCTTTAAAATGGATTTTCATTTATTATTGTGCTGAATTTATAATATAAGCTATGAAAATAAACAGAACTACTATCATATTTGTGCTTTTTATAATGAATATAATAGGTCCAATTACGGCACAAGAATTCTCCGTAGAGATACTTCCATTGAGTAAACAGTTGCCTTCTAATTCTGTTCAGAGGGTATTTCAGGATCGTGAAGGTTTCATGTGGTTTGGTACTCGTGAAGGCTTATCCCGCTATGATGGCTATCGGATCTTGACTTTTCGGTCTGGAAAAACGACTCCGGATTTATTAACTGATAATCAGATTACATGTATTACAGATTCTTGGGAACGTATATTGATTGGTACTAAAAAAGGGCTGAATATACTGAATAAGAAAACTTATGAAATTAGTCATATTGATAATGAAGAGTTGAAAGATCAGGAAATTCGTTCGATATTGTTTGATTCAAAGGGATATATATGGGTAGGAACTTATGTGGCATTATATCGTTGTTCCAGTGATTTTTCTTCTTGTAAAAGGTATGATAGTTCTTTGCCTGTTACAAGCGTGAATTCCATTTATGAGGATACTGATAACAATATTTGGGTAACTTTCTGGAGGAAAGGAATATTCCGTTATGATCGGATAAAAGATACTTTTGTTAAATATCCGGTGCTTGGAAAGGAGAACAATCCGTTTAGTGTTTTTCAAGATGATAAGAAGCAGCATTGGATAGGTACATGGGGAGAAGGACTATATAAGTTTTATCCGGAGGAGAGTGATGAGCAAGTTTATATGCCGGTAGAAAGTGTAAAAAAGGGTGAATTGCCTGGAAATGGTACTTTTTTCAGTATTCAACAAGATAAAAAATATGGATATCTATGGTTGGTTAGTTCTCGGGGGCTTTATGCTGTTCGTAAGCGAGTTGATAATTTAGTGGAAACGATTGATATTAGCGACATTTCGTCTAAATTGAATAATATTTTTAGTGAAATATGCTTGGACAAATCGGGTAATTTGTGGATCGCTTCTTTTAATGAGGGGGTAGCCTATATTAATTTGGATAAGCCGATTATTCAGAATTATTCGATGCCATCTATAAAGAAGATAACAGGGCTTACTACCAATATTCAAGCTATTTATAACGATAATGATGGGGATATTTGGATTAATCAGAATCGTTTAGGATTAGGAATCTATAAAAAAGATAGTGATAAAATTATTTGGTATAGAGATATACCAGATTTAAGAGGTTTATCTGGTATCGAAACTATCGGCTGTATAGGGTATTCTTCTTCAAATGATCAAATTTTGGTGGGACCATCCTACCAACCATTTATCTATATTTTAAAGAAAGAGAAAGGACAGGTTAAATTTGTTTCGCAGATAAATTTGCAGCAATATGTAAAAGGTGCCGGTAATAATCCACAATTTTTTTATGAAGACAAGAAGCTTAATGTTTGGGTTATAACATCGTTGGGACTGTTTGTGAAGCCTGCTGGTGATTATAATACGCTAAAAGAAACAGGTTTTCTTCAGAGAGAAATAACAGGGCTGGCAGAAGATAATTGGGGGCATATATGGGTAAGTACCAGACGTAATGGAGTTTTCTGTTTGACTGTTTCTGATGATTTTCAGATTAGAAAAGAGAATGTTGTAAAATTTGATGTGGAATCAGGACTGCTAATAAGTGATAATATTGAAGATTTATGTACGGACAACGAAGGAAGGGTATGGATGGGAAGTCAGGAAGGCTATGTGTTTTTGTACAATCAAAAGTCTAAAACAGTTGAAGATTATTCGGATGTATTTACTACTTTAACTGAAGGTGTTCAGGATATGATGATGGATAAAACCGGACATCTTTGGATTTCCACAAATAAAAGAATTATAGAATATGATCCTAAAACAGGGGGACAGATAAACTATCAGGCCGGACAGGATATCGTTGTAAATTCATTTACAAAACACTCTTGTTTTGAAAGTCAGGCAGGAGAAATGTTTTATGGAGGAAATAGGGGGATTGCTGTATTTATGCCTTATAAACGCTTGGCTGATAAACCGGAGAAAATACGAACGTATATTGTGGATGTTAAAATGGGAGATGAATCATTATTAACAGGAAATCTCAATGAACGTTTTAATTTGCTTAAAAGAACCTTGAAACTATACGCCGAAGATCAAAATATAGAGATTGATTTTTCTTCCTTAAATTATAGTTTTCCGACAAAAATCCAGTATGCCTATAAAATGGAAGGAGTAGATAAAGACTGGGTGTATATTAAAGATGGACGCCAATTCGCCTATTATAACCGGCTTCCTAAAGGAAAGCATACCTTTTGTGTGAAAGCAACGGATATAAATGGGTTGTGGAGTAGCCTTGTGACAAAAGTGCAGGTGGACAAGGAACCAGCCTTTTACGAGACTTGGTGGGCTTATACGCTTTATGTAATGCTCATTCTATTAGTCTGCTATTCTTTTTATTATAGAACAAAACGAAGAATGCAATTACGTCATGAATTAAGTGTTGCTCAAATAGAAAAGGAAAAGTCGGAGGAACTTGTTCAGGCAAAATTGCGCTATTTTACAAATATCTCCCATGATCTTCTCACACCATTGACTATTGTTACTTGTTTGATTGATGATGCAGAAATCACTTATAAAAATAAGATTCCACAGTTTGACATGATTCGTACCAATGTGAATCGTTTAAAAAGATTGTTGCAGCAAATACTTGATTTCCGTAAAGTGGAGAGTGGAAATATGAAACTGAAGGTGACTTCAGGAGATATTGTATCTCTGATTCGTGATGTATGTGATTCCAACTTTATGCCTTTGATTCAGAAGAAGAAACTGACTTTTACTTTTGAATCACCAGAAGAAACAATACAGGCATATTTTGACGTAGATAAGATTGATAAAGTTGTTTTTAATCTTTTATCTAATGCTTATAAATATACAGGAGAAGGGGGAGAAATAAAGGTTGCATTATCGGTTTTTCTACAGAACGGTCATACTTATCTATCTATAATAGTCAGTGACACAGGTAAAGGAATCGCTTCGGAAGATATTGATAAGATATTTACTCGATTTTATACCAATCAACATTGGGTGTCGAGTGAAACTAATGGTATAGGTCTTTCACTTACAAAGGAATTATTAGAACTGCATCATGGAACAATAAGTGTGGAAAGTGAAGTAGGCAGAGGTTCTTCATTTACTGTAATTATTCCTATTGATAAGGAAAGCTATACAGAGGCAGAGATAAATGTGGAATCATCGCAGGATCTGAAAAGGGAGAGCGGAATTGGTACAGTGAATGCTGAAAATAATATATTGGATTGGAAGCAGTTGGAAGAGGGAGACATAAATACTACGATTAGTGATATTCGCCTTTTATTGGTAGAAGATAATGAAGAATTACTATATTTGATGAGGCGTATCTTATCCAAGCATTATTATGTGCTGACAGCTAAAAATGGAATAGAAGCTTTAGAAGTGATGAAAGAATATGAAGCTGATATTATTGTAAGTGACGTTATGATGCCTGAAATGGATGGCTTGGAATTGTGTCGTGTCGTTAAGGGTAATCTGGATACAAGCCATATACCTATTATTTTATTGACAGCTAAAAATAGTGCGGAAGACCGTATTGAATGTTATAATGCCGGAGCTAATGCATATATCTCTAAGCCCTTTGAATTGAAGGTGCTTGAAGCTCGTATTGATAATTTTCTGGCAGAGAAGAAGAGCAAACAGGAAGAATTCCGTTCAGATGCTGAAGATATAAACTTTAATTTGTTGGATGCAACTGATATTGATAAGGAATTTTTAAAGAAAGTGACAGATGTCATACAGGAAAATCTATCATCGTCCACATTTGATGTAGTTCAGCTGGCAGATGCTTTAGCCATGTCTAAGTCTTCTCTTTATCGTAAGACAAAGGCGATAATAGGTTTGTCTCCGGTTGAGTTTATTCGGAATGTCCGCTTGAAACAAGGAGTGAAGATGTTGAAAAATAAATCGATTTCTGTATCAGAAGTAGCATATATTTGTGGGTTTTCTAATCCTAAGTATTTCTCAACATGTTTTAAAGAAGAATTTGGCGTAACTCCTAAAGAGTTTCAAAAAAACGGAAATTAAAAGTAAATAAGTGAATTAATCCTGTAAATTTGTATGTGATTTATCATGGATATCAACTATGAAATGGGTGATATTCATGATGCTTTTTGTTCTCATTATTTTTAAATATGAATTGGATTTCGAACTTCATGAAGCATTTTCAGACAAAATACCAGAACTAAAATAAAATATTTTATCATTGCTCAAAATTTGAACTCTTTTGGTTGATTTCTGTACTTTAACTTTTATAAAAAAGCTCATTTTTGTCTTTCGATATATGGATGAAGTACTAATTTAAAATTCTATACTAAATGAAAAAACGATTTTTTATATTGAGCATGTGTTTAGTTTATATTTCTACAGCAAATGCAGTTCAATATGTGGAAAATCCATTAATTATTTCTACTGCTGAAGATTTAAGAGCTTTTTCGGAATCAGTCAACAGTGGGAATTCTTATCAGGGAAAAGTAGTTAAACTATCAGCCGATATTTGGTTGAATGACACGATTGGATGGCAAAAGTGGAATCGACAAACAAAAATGAAAACGTGGACTCCTATTGGAACATCAAGAACTCCTTTTGAAGGAACCTTTGATGGAGATGGACATTATATTGCCGGTCTGTTTACAAAAACTGGTTCAGAAACCTTTTGTCAAGGTTTGTTTGGATTTTTAAAGAAAGCGACAGTGAAGAATACTCATATTCGCTATTCCCATATTATTGCATATAATTATGTGGGGGCTCTTGCCGGTTATATTTTTCATAATACCCAGATATTGAATTGTTCTAATGAAGGTATGGTAGAAAATGAGCGTAATTTCACTGGAGGACTTATAGGCTTTTCTGCAGGACAGAACCGGATAATTGGCTGTAGTAATAATGGTAAGATCTATGGTCACCGTTGTGTAGGAGGAATTGTTGGCTATTTCGAAGGTGGTTCTATCTATAATTCTTTTAATAGAGGAGAGGTTATAGGGCGTTATGAACATGTAGGAGGTATTATAGGTGAATTTGCGGAACCCTATCAAAAGTCGGCAAAAGATACGGGATTAAAAGAACTTCCTAATGATACTGTGGCCAATTGTTATAATACGGGAATGATTATGGCGAGAGATGTAGCTGGTGGTATTGCTGGGCATGTCAATTTGCATCCAATACAGGTTTCTACATGGAAAGTAGTGTTTGCCAACAATTACAGCTCTGGAAAAATTACTACTGGATATCCAGTTACTACCGACGGGTTGGTAGGCGTGTATGCTTACTTTGCTAATTCCGATAATTTGGTTATACCAACTATTGATCGTATCAATCGTGATGGTGCAGCATGTTATTGGAGTGAAGAATCTTGTAAACTGACTACTATTAAGAAACCTCGTTTCGAAGGAAATAAGATACGTTCAGAAGTATGGAATGAAATTATGTATGGAACGATGAAAATACCTGACTCTTTTAGATATTTTAGTGAAAAGGAAATGAAGGAGGATTCATTTATCGATTTACTAAATAAATGGGTAGATAAAAAAGAAGTGTTTTATCGATGGGGGCTAGATAAAAAAGGTCAAAACAATGGATTCCCTGTTTTTATAAATTAAAAACATATATGTCATGAAGAATTTTTGTATTCTATTAATACTAATATTGTTTACAGCAGGAACAATAAAGGGATATGGACAAACTGAAAGGTTTGCTATAGACTCATTGACAAATCGTTTTGTGACTCAATTAAGTATGTTTCCACAAGAGAAAGTCTATTTGCATATTGACAAGGGAACATATATGGCAGGGGATACTTTGTGGTTTCGATCATATATTGTAGATGCCACATTGCATAAACCCTTGCATGATAAATATATATATGTTGAATTAGTAAATCCATTAGATTCAATTGTTTCACAGGCATTAGTGCGTCCTGATAATGGAATTTATCATGGCTTTTTATCTTTGGCTCGTGGGTTGGCGGACGGCGATTATACATTGCGTGCATATTCTCGTTATATGTTGAAGAATGGGAGTGAATGTATTTTCAAACGTCCTGTTCGGATTGTGACTGTTTCATGGAATAAGATAAAAATGAAGGCTTTTATAAGAGCCAATAGTAAATCTTCAGATTTGACTTTTAAATTTACTATTAGTGATACCCTTATGGTCCTTAATCAGGCGACTATGTCAGTAAATAGACAGCCGGGCATATCGTTGAAACAGTTGGAGGCGAAGAATGGATTTATAGTAGAACAGGATAAAAAAGATTGGAATGCTAATACATCGTGGCTTTTGTCAATGAAGGATAAAGATGATAATGTTTACCGTCGGTATTTACCGATTTCTACCCGGAATGAAGATTATGATGTGACATTTTACCCCGAAGGTGGATATTTATTAGCTGGACAGGCTTGTCGTATTGCTTTTAAAGCGATGGGATGTACAGGAAATGCAGCAGATGTACAATTAGATATTGTAGATGATGCCGGAGAGGTGATAACCTCTGCTCGTACACTTCATGAAGGAATGGGATCATTTGTTTTGACTCCGGAGACAGGTAAATCTTATATGGCAAAATGTATAGACGATTTTGGGAGAAGCAAGGAGTTTAAATTACCCTCTGTTGATGGGAAGGCATTGTATGGGTTGAGGGTCGATACACAACGGGAAAATTTTAGAGTTTCTTTGTTGTCTGTGGTAGGGGTGCCTTTTGAGCCTCTTTATTTAGTAGCTCATGTTCGTGGTATTGTTGTTGCGTCGGAAGAATGGAAAGAACCTCAAAAGAAATATTTGCTTCCAAAGCAATATTTTCCGGCAGGTGTTGTTCAGTTTTTATTATTAAATAAAGATGGACAGGTGTTGAGTGAACGCCTTGCGTTTTCAGATTCTTATTTTCCGGCTATTTGTAATTTGACGGTAAACGGTTCTCTTACACAAAAAAGGGAAGCTGTTTCTGTGAATGCTACCGTTTTGGATGCTAATCAACAGCCTTTAAAAGGAGTCTATTCTGTGTCAGTAATTGATAGTAAATTTGCACCAGTTGATTCTTGCTATAATATTCTTTCTTATTTGTTATTGTCTTCTGAACTGAAAGGTGCTATACAGTCTCCCGGATTTTATTTTAAGAAAGGAAATACATTGGCTCGAAATACTTTGGACTTGTTGATGTTGACACAAGGATGGAGGCGATATAAATTGCCGGAAATTATTCAAGGAAAGTATGAAATTCCAATATTGGAGAAGCATACAGAAATGGCAATACAGGGACGTACGGTAAGTGCTGGCGGTGTTTTTGCAAAATCCAGTGACGAACATCTGGTTTCAATTTCAGGGACAGGTAGTTTGAAAGGTTTCCAACGGATTGTTCCTACTGACAAGAACGGTTATTTTTGTTTTGATAGTATAGCTTATGCCGATGGTAGCGGATTTTATATAAATGCGGTACAAATGAATGCGAAAAGGACGGAAAAGATCGAACTATTTGACAGAGAATATCCTAAGGATGTATCTCTTTATCCACAAAGTCCGTTAGAAGATGATTCAGTTCGTAGTGTACAGAGAGAGGATATGGAGATGATTACCCGTTTAGATAATTTACATTTTATGTTGCAGGATGTTATTATTAATGCACCAATGTGGGGAAGTCGTGATTATCGAATGTTTACGGATAGAGAAATGGTATATTATAAAGATATGCGTACATTATTAAAGTCTCAAGGTCTGACTATTTCCACATTGGCAGAAGAACCGGATGCAATGCAAGCACGGTTGAAGGCAGATGAAACGTTAGCAGTTCGGGATACATCACTGCTTAGTGGATATGAGTCGGATGCGATAGAGAGTAATTCTTCCCGATTTTCACAATCAGTAGAAGAAATGATTTATTATGGTAATCAGCGGATATTGCTGTTTGTTGATGATAATTTTTGCAAGCCGGATATTCTGGTAAACTGGATTACTCCAGGTGATGTGGAAAGTATGGTATTGGTTAAAGAGGTTGAGCGGAATCGTGCAAATGCTTTGCTACAGGGTACATTGAAGTGGAGTGAAAAATATTATTTGAATACCGGACGTGATTTGTGCCAAGCTTATTGTCGTATTCCTCTTAATCAGCAGAAGATTGCAGTTTTAAATGTAACCACAAAAGACGGTTTCGATTCACGCTGTTTGGGGTGGTGGTCGAGATATTATGACGGCATTCAACAACGGAACATGCGGAATACTACATTTTATCCTTTGGGCTATCAACAACCAGTAGAGTTTTATTCACCGAAATATGATACAGTTGTTAGAAAAAATAATGAAATACCTGATCTGCGTACCACTTTATATTGGAGTCCGAGATTAGTGACAGATGAGCAAGGTAATGTAGCCTTCTCCTTTTATACTTCAGATCAACCAGGTAATTATTTTCTAAATATAGAAGGTATAGCGGAAAATGGTGAATTGGTTCATGTTGTAAAAGCATTGATGTTATCACATTAGTAGAGAAAAAGGTATAAGTGTGGTTTTTGTGGTAAATGACATGAACTATATTTGTACCTTTCTGAATGATTTTTGGTAATATACCATTCAGAAGTCTCCTGTGCTGAAATTAGGTCTGAATTTAGACCTTTTTGAACCAATTGTGGACATTGGTTGGATGGTTTTTGCTTTCCTTTGTACCATCGCTTTCATTATATAATGTTTGAGTAATTGAATTAATAATATCTTTTAAAATCTAATCAACAGATGAAAAATGCAATAATTCGTTTTTGCGCTATTGTAGCTTTGTTGGGATTTGGAAGTGAAATAAGAGCAGTCCGAAGTGGTGGACACTTTTTTCTTCCAAATGATAGTATTTCCCCGGATGAAAATAACGGGCAGATAGTAGGAAAGTATGATTCTATTCGTACGGTTCGTACCATGAAAGGAAACGTAGCTGTTTATACTCCCAAAGACACGCTTGACTTATGGCGATTGTCACGTTCTCCTTATATCTCTGTACAGCAATATCTGAAAGGTACATTGCCTGGAGTATATGTGCAAGAAACGACAGGCGAGCCGGGAAGTATACAGAATATGTTAATTCGTGGATTATCCTCTCCTGTTTTTTCCAAAGGAGATATGTCTTCCGCACAGCCTGTGGTTTATCTTAATGGAATTCCCTTATTGACAAATGATGCTTTCGTATATGGTATAAAATCAACGGAAGTGAATCCTATCGGTACAGCTACTAATATATTGTCCGGTTTGAATTTGGATAATGTAGAGTCTATCGAAGTGGTAAAAGACGCAGCCCGTTTGGCAAAATTAGGTCCACTAGCAGCCAATGGGGCGATTTTAGTTAATATGAAAGATGGTTATTATGGTGGTAGTAATATGTTTGTCCGTGCTAACGGAGGAATCGCAATTCCTCCGTTAGATGTGAAAATGACGAATGCTGCTAACGACTATGCTTTTCGTATGCGTTTTGCTGACTACTGTGTCACGAAGGAACAACGTGTCGCTTATTTGAACAAAATGCCGACATGGATGCAAGATATCCGCGATATGAATTTCTTCGGTGAACCGGGGTGGGCAGATGATTATTATAGTATGTCACCTCTTTATAATTTCAGTGCTTCCATGGGAAGTGGGGGGAGTTTCTCCAATTATATATTCATGCTAGGGTATACAGGTAATAATGGAGTGGCTGATGAAACGAAATTTAATAAACTGACAGCTAACTTTGCTTTGAACATGAAGCTTACTGAACAATTGGGCGTTTCCTGTCTAATTAATCTTTCACGTGTTTCCCGTGATGGTAATCGTAATTTGCGCGATCGTTATGCAGAAATAGAGTATTTACCGGATTTAACGACTCCCCTTTCGTCGGTAACTTCTGTTTATCGCTCTTATCTAGGCGTGTATGAAGAATATAAAAAGAATGATAACCTAAACAACTTATTAAGTGGTTATTTGGGGGTAAATTATGATTGGCGCGGATTGTATGTTGATACTCGTTTGATGCTAGACTATAATACGAATGTTCGTCATGTCTTTTGGCCGATGGATTTGATGGAGTCTGTAAATTATGTATCCAATTATTCCGGATATAATCGTCGTTTGATTTGGCAGTCATCTGCAGATTATAAGTTTGATTTTTGGAAAAGTCATTTTTTTAAAATAGGCTTGCAGGAGATTATAATGAAAAGTGTACAGCATTATAATTATACACAGGGCTATGATGGAGAAGATGATACAAAACCGACCACTAGTGGAGGTGGTTTTAAACAGATGAAGCGCTATGTCGACAAAATGCAGAATAATATGGTGAGTACATTATTTTCTATTGACTATCAATACAGCAACTTGCTTGATGCTCACCTTGTACTTCGTGCAGACGGTTCATCTAATGTACAGAAAGATAGTCGTTGGTTATTTACTCCGGCGGCTAGTGCTAGTTTAAATTTGAAGAATTTACTATTGAAAGATATTAAACAACTGTCTGATTTGTCAATACGTGGGTCATGGGCCAGGATAGGACGTTATCAGGATAATAATCGATTTGCTGCAGGACCGCAATACACTGGCGAAGAGTTGACTGGTGTCGGACAACCAGTTATGTCTTCCTACTATGGATATGCTACGGTAGCACGTCCTTATAATACCGCTTGGGTCGGTTATGGGCTTGGTTGGCCTTATTCGGATAAATGGAATATAGGGTTGAATGCTTCTTTCTTTAATAAACGTCTTTCTTTGGATATAGAATACTATAATAATACAGATTGTGATTTGATTACCACTATTCCTGTAAGTGAAGAATTTGGATATAAATACCGATATGCCAATGGCATGAAGATTCGTAATTCGGGAGTGGAACTGACTTTATCCGGTAAGCCTTTTGACAGTTCTAAAGGTTTCTCATGGGATGCTTCATTTTCATTGGCTTGCAATAAAAATGAATTATTGCAATTACCGGAAAAATTGAATGAATTAATCATAGGTAACCGTAAGTTAAAAGTGGGACATGCCATTGATCAATTCTGGCTCTATCAGAATGAAGGAGTATATGTTTCTGATATTGAAGTTCCAGTTCAAGACGGCAAGAAACTTGCTATGGGTTCCATTTCATTTGCAAAAAACGATCCGAAATGGAAAGACCAAAACGGTGATAATCTGATCAACGATAATGATAAGGTTTTGAAAGGTCACAGTTTACCACCTGTGACAGGAAGCTTTATTAATAATTTAAAATTAGGACGGTTTGATTTTGGCATCAATCTTTTCTTTGCATTGGGGCATGATGCTATCAATTACCGTTCCTCACAACGCTATAATTTCCTGACGTTAGAAAATACATCATCACTTGAAAGTCTGCGTGAAATCTTTTTCTGGCAAAACACAAATGACAAGGATGATTATCCTTTATATAATCAAATGAGTGGTTTAACTCCTTATCGTGCGGAACAGGACCTGTTCTTGGAGAAACTCTCTTATCTGAAATTACGTTCGGCAACAGTAGGATATACGTTACCTATTGGGAAAAAGGCTTATAAAGGCGGTGGAAAGAAAAAGGTAGTGTCTAAAAACAAATTGGAGAATATTTATTTCTATGTGACTGGTAATAATTTACTAACTTTTACTGGTTTTAGTGGTGATGACCCAGAGCTAATAGATATAGATGGCTACTACAGAGGATATGGTCAGCCGCTTTCACGTTCGGTTATCGTAGGGATGAAGTTTAATTTTTAATCTAATACATAAATTATATATGAATCAGATATTGTGGATCAGAAAAATGGTAAAGCCATTGGTGTTTATTTCTGTTCTGTGCTTCTCGTCATGTAGTGATTTGCTGGAGAACGATGATGCATTTTTTCATGTGGCTACTCAGGAACAACAATGGAATTCACTGACGGATACCCGTGCTGCGCTGTTCGGTGTATATGGATTGATGCGCACAGCGTTAGGCGAGAACAATACTTTTTGGGCAGCCGGTGATTTGCGTTTGGGTGATTTTTCTGTGCGGATGCGTGACGATTTACAAGCCATCCGTGAGAATCGTTTGGATGCTCCTTATGAAAATATTCGTCAGATATCTAATTGGAATCGGTTTTACAGAGTGATTAATGCTTCTTGTGTTTTCATAGAGAATGCCGGTAAAGTAATGGCTAAGGATGATGCTTATTCTGAAATCAATTATACGTATGATGTGGCACAGGTACGTGCACTTAGAGCATTGGCTTATTTTTATATGATACAGATGTGGGGAGACGTTCCGTTGATTACCCAGTCTTATGATAACGGTTCATTTCCGGAAATGACACGAACAGATGCACAAACAGTGTTGAATTATGTGGAAGGAGAATTGTTGGCAGTAGCACAGTTGTTGCCTTTGCAGCTCGGATCCTCATCTGATAAATATTATGATGGTGATACTAGTGCATGGAGAGGGTTACTTATTAATCGTCTTTCTGTATATGCTATATTGGCTTATGTAGAAGCATACAAAGGTAATTATGTAGATGTAGAAGCGTATACTGGATATATAATAAAGAATATCGACCCTTTTATCAAAGGTACTCCCGACTATGTGACTATTGCCAATATGATTAGTCCGACAGGACTTTTCAGTCAGGAGTATAGTAATGATTATAAAGCAACCCGCTTGGTTACTTTCGGTTATAGGTATGGTTCAGATAATGCAAACGAAACCGGAACGGATGGTCATTTAGAGTCGTGGACATTGGCTGAACCAATTGTAAGGAAACAGTTACCGGAGGTTTATGTGTCAATAGATACATTAAAGAATCTGTTTATGAGTCAATTTACAACCGACACTCGTTTCGGATATGATGAATCATCCAAGCCGATGAAATATTATTCTAATTATGTTACGGGGCTTTCTAGAGAGTATCCTATATTCTCAAAAATAAATGTAGTACGTGAGGGTAAAGACGATACCGGTGATTTTGGGGTTTTTACTTCATTTATTATTTGGTCTCGCTTAGAAGATCTTTTATTATTGCGTGCTGAAGCTTTAGTGATGCTGAACCGTTCGGAAGAGGCTATCAATTGTTTGAATGACCTTCGTGGAGTACGTAATTTGCGAAATTTATCTTATTCGAAAGATTTGAAAGGAGATGCGAAAGCATTGTTGAAAGAGATTTTTCAGGAACGCCGTAGAGAGTTGATGGGGGAAGGACATCATTGGTTTGATCGCATTCGTGAAGCGCGTATTGTAGGAGATGATGTTGAGATGGTAAAACTGATTAATGAAGGAGGAATTTATTGGCCTGTAGCAGAAGAAGTGATAAGAGAAAATCCCTCTATTACACAAAATGAATATTGGAAATGATGAAAATACAAAATACTATGAACAAGTTATTGACTATTGCATGCGGATGGGGAATACTACTACTATCTTCGTGTATGGATACTTCTGTGGTAGATGCTGATATTTCAGGATTACAACCACAAGGTTTGGTTCGATTTGATGGTACTATCTACGAGTATTTACAGAAGGGTGATCCCGATTTGGGAGTGACTTATGATTCGTTGATGTTTTTGATGAATTATGAAGAATCGAACTGTCCGGTAGAATTGAAATTTACCGAATTAAAGCGGTGTCTGAAAGATGAGACAGGACAGTATACTTTCGTTGCAGTTCCTGATTCTTGTTTTCGATATGCTATACAGGAGTTGAATCGTTATCGTCGGTTAAACGGATTGATGATAAATTCAGATGACTTTTCAGAAGAAACTCCTGAGGTAGAGAAGTGTGCAGCCGGTGAACTAACATTAAATAAGTTATTAAACTATCGTAAGGATATAGAGAGAACGGATACTAAAAATCCGGAGAAAAAATGGACAGATATTTACATTTATAAAGATAGGCTGGATTCATTGGCATGCCGTTATATGGCACCGGGTATTTATGATACAGAGGCACTTGCTGGTGTTTCTTATGTAGAAGGGAAGATTGTGCAAGGATTACATAATTACCGGATGAATCTTGCTTATCGGCGGTTGCCTGCCAGTGGGTTCGTTGGGGCGGGGCTGAAAGATCTTACTATCTATGATATGCGTAATACACTAGAGAAAGAGAAATGGGAGTCTGCCAAGATGTTGTGGACTGATATATATGCAAAGAACGGAGTGATTCATGTTCTGCTTCCACAACACGAATTCGGATTTGGACGATTTATTCAGTATTTTAGAAATGTAGGCCATGAAAAATAGAAAAAAGATATATAGATTAGTATGGAACGGTTTGCTTTGTTTGTTATTGACCGTAAATGTAAGCTGTCTTGACAACTACTTACCGGAAGAAAAAGACGCTTTTGACCGGGATGTAAATTTTACGCGAACATCTTTTGATCCTGTAATGGGGCACACTGTATTTTATACAGATATTTGTAATACGGGTAACTCTACATTGCCTTTGACGTTTGCCATTACAGGTATCAAGCACAATGATGGAACACCTGCTCCCGAATTGGAAGAATATTATCCTGTGCGGGTATGGAAAAAGCCATATCTCGGGACAGAGAAAACGATAGAGGAAATTAATGCCAAACGGGGTACGGAGTATCGCCGGTTGTTCGATGTGATTAAGCACAGTGGAGAAATTGTAATGTGGGGAGAAGCAAACTCAGGAATCCTACGTTGTCAACCTGACTCCGGCTATATTTTTAATATGGAAATAGTCAATTCGGGCGGTTTCAAAACGATTAAAAGAATGCGGCTTATGCCAAAGAGGGAAGTTGATTTTGAGCCTTCCATTTATGATTCGGAAACAGGTTTACCTGTTGCGGAATTTGTATCACCTTCTACTTCACTCATGACTTATGAAAATAGTAATAGTTCTTCTTATATATCATACATAGTCAAACCGCAGGATATACATATTTATTTCCGAGAAAATAAGGATGCAGGAGAGGGGACTTCTCTTTCTATTTCTTTCTATGATCCGTCATGGAATGTTATTGATCCACGTCGTTTTAACGAGACTTCATGGAGTAATCTGTTTCAGGCGGGTTTCCTGAAGGATATAAATGAAAAAGAAGTGGTATATGATATGGCTTATCCACTTCCGCTGTTTACAGGAAAGACTAAATATACGGATGATAAAGGAGAGAAGGCACGAGTTACGTTTACAACGAGCTATATGTCCAAATATGATACTCGCCGTAGAGGGTATTTTGTTTTTGACTTTGCCATTTATAAAGAGGCGCATTGGGATATGTTTATTCATTTTGCCAAAGGGATGCCTATGTTGGGAGACGCTAAGATCAATAATTAATCTTAAATGCGAATAAAAATGAGAAATAGATATACTTTACTTTTGTTTTTTCTGTTTTCCATCGTTGCGGATTCTGTAGCGCAGCAAGCGGAAAGGGTTACAATTAATGGAACGGTATATGATAAAGCTGCAGGGGGGACGGAAACTTTTCCAGGTGTGAATATTATATGTCAGGATGCTAAGACTAAGAAAAGAATTACGGGTACAGCTTCTGATTTGGAAGGAGGCTTTTCTATAAAGGTGCCTGTAGGTTCTGATTTGGTGTTCAGTTATGTGTCTTATAGGACAACTACATATAAAGTACGGAAAGCGGCTTCTGGCATTAGTATCTTTCTGGAGGAAAACGTCAATGAAATTGAAGAAACAGTTATTGTTGGTAACCGTAAGGTCAGTAAAGCGAATGCGACCTCTGCCCATACGGTCATCAAAGCAGATGAACTAGCACAGACGCCTGTATCTAATGTGATGAGTTTGTTGCAGGGACGTGTTGCCGGTATGGAAGTTCAATTGAATAACGGACTTCCGGGAGCACAAGGTACATTCAATATTCGTGGTATCTCGGATATTTCGGTCGTAGGAGACAAAGATTCAGGATGGGACTTGGCTTCTTCCGCTCCTTTATTCGTGGTTGATGATATTCCACAAGATGATGTTAGTGACTACAATGCCGAAGGATTGATTAGTGGTTCAGGTGTAAGTCCTCTTTCTACTATTGCATTGGAAGATATTGATAATATACAGATTTTGAAAGATGCGGCTGCTACATCACTCTATGGATCGAAAGGAGCCTATGGGGTTATTTTGATAACGACTAAAAAAGGAAATTCGACCAAACCAAAAGTCGCTTATTCCGGTAATTTTACAGTTTCGACACCACCCAGCTTGCGTGAAGTAGCTATTGGTAATGCAGAACGGAATCTTTTGAAATGGCAGATCTTGAATAACGATACATCACAGATATATCACGGTTACTGGGATATTATGTTCATGCCGTCTGTTTCTGATAGTTTGAATCCTTATTTTAATAATCATACCGATTGGCAGGAACAGTTCTATCGAGTAACCTATAATCATTCACACAACTTGAGCTTTATGGGAGGAAGTGATTTGTTCAATTATAAAATCAATGGTAATTATTATACGGAAAAAGGTATCGTAAAAAATACAGACTTTAATCGCTATGCTCTGACTGGAAATATGAATTATAGATCTCCTAATTCTAAATTTACCATTGGGGTGGATGTGAAGGTCAGTTTTACTGATAATAGTACCGGTAGTGGAAATGCCGTTTCACAATCTGGGGTTGCCAGTGCAGCGAATGCTTCTTCATTACTTCCTCCGCCTTCACTATATTCGGCCTCTGTGGATGCTTTGCAAGTTTTTGGTATCACCAATTCAACAGTAAAGTCTGGATATTCGGCTACTGTGAATCTAGGATATAAACTTCCATTTAAAATCAACTGGAAAGGGATTTTTAATTATTCGTATGATGCGAGTGAACAAGAGAAATTCACACCGGCTATTCTTGCGGATAATGGGTATCGGGCTATTGCTTATAATTATAGTGGTAACACCTCTAAAATTTATGTGAGTACGTCTGCAAATCGTTCGTTTGATTTGAAGTATATCGGTTTGGATTTGACAGCAGGTATTCGTTATGACTCGAGAACGGCTACCGGTAATTCGATCACTTTTACCGGGCTACCTAATGATTATATTGTAGGTCCTGTCGGACATGGTAAATCGGAGGGGAAAGCTACGGTCAGTGAGAATCAGAGTACTTTTTCATTGATTTTTAACCCAAGTATTAAAATCAAAACCAAACAAAGTTTTAGAGCAGGAGGAGACAAATATATTGTCGAACCTTCAATTAGTCCAGAGCTTAGTTCTGTATATGGCACTAAAACGAAGTGGAACTTTAATCCGGGAATCGGACTTCGCTGGAATATTGGCTACGAAGATTTTATGCGTCCTTTCGAGAATTGGCTAGATAATATGAATATTCGTCTGACTTGGGGACAAGTGGTGAAATATAAAGCCACTCGTTATGATGTATGGGGTACGTACGATATTAAATCCGAAAATACTTATAACGGACAATCTTATATACCTATTGATTTTAAGAAACTTCCTAATGCGCAATTGGACCCTATTACAACTACTACATGGAATCTGGGGTATGGATTCTCATTGTTCAACGGGCGATTGGGTGCAACACTGGATGCTTATTATAAACAGGTAGATAATCAATTGAGTGATATTTCTTTACCTGACCATTCCGGATTTGATAAAATGCGAAGTACAGAGGTTAGTTTGGTTAATTATGGTTTGGAAGTTGCATTGACAGGGAGACCTCTTCCTATACAAAGTAAATGGAATCTCATGTGCGGGCTGAATTTTGCCATCAATAGAGATGTGATTACAAAACTGCCTAATGAAGCTCGCCAAATTCTAAATAATGATGCTTGGGTTGCCAACCGCTTAGGAGCTAACACAACTTCTATGTTACTTTACATTAATAAGGGAGTATATGCTACAGATGAAGATGTCCCAGTCAATCCGGTGACAGGAAAGCGGCTCAAGATAAGCGGAAATAACACGGAAGAAGCCTATTTTAAAGCAGGAGACCCCATTTGGGTTGACGTCAATGGTGATTATATTATTGATGAGAAAGACCGTGTGGTAGCTGCTAATGCACGTCCTAAAATAACAGGAGGGTTTTATTTTAATCTAAGTTATAAAGAATTTAGTATGCATGTGAATACCTCATTTGTCTTTGGACGTGATATTATTAACACTGTATTGGCAAATACTCTTGAATCATATAGCAATCCGGTAAAGAAAAAAATAAGTGATTTGCGCAAAAATGCGGCACTTGCTCCTATAGAACGATATAACTTTTGGACAGAAGACAACCGTTACAATGCCCAATATCCTAATCCGTACAATTATATACATAATCAGATCATTGATCCTTTTAGAGAAGAACAAACTCTTTTTGTAGAAGACGGATCTTATTTTAAATTGAATACTGTCTCTCTCTCATATCGTTTTCCCAAAGAGTGGTTAAGCTTTTTCAGGGTAGGTGGTGTTACGTTGAAAGCTTCTGTCAACAATATTTGGACCTTTTCAAAGTATTCGGGTATTAGTCCCGAAAATGTAACAGGCTTGGGACGAGACAGATCAGGTGGCTATCCTAATCCTCGTACATGGACAGTAGGTGTAACATTAAATTTGTAATTTAATAATATAAAAAATTATGTTGAAATATATATCAATTTGTTTGCTTTTGATTTTTACATCCACATTTTGTGGATGTAAATTAGATACGGATGATGAAGATAAAATGCCAGGAGATAAATTTTGGAGTGGCTCACCCGCCAATGCTGAGGCTTTCATGCTTAGTGTATACCAAAGTTTGCGTACGGCTACCACATCTTGCGGTTTTTTCCTTTATTCAGGGGATGTTCGTTGTGCGCCTATTACAGGACAGAATGCAGATAATTATTTGCATCTGATTCAGAATGATATGAAGAATTATAAAAGTAGGAAAGATAGCAAAGAGGAGGGTAAATCTACTGATTGTGGTGCTATTTACAACTGGAAAAACATGTATAAAGTCGTTGAAGGAGCCAATATCATGATAGAGGAAGTTTCCAATATTCAGGGGCTATCAGGCGAAGAGGTCGAACAGTATCTCACGGAATGTCGTTTTTTGCGTAATTTAGCTTATTTTTTTATGGTACGTCTGTTTGGTGATATTCCTTATTATACGGAAGCCTATTTTGCCAAACCACTACCTCGCACTGATAAATCTACGGTACTTAAGAATTGTTTGGCAGATTTGCAGTTATTACTGGATAATGATCCGGAGGGAAGAATCTTGCGTTGGCGAAATGGGAATGGAAGTTGGCGTGCTAATCGTGGTTCTGTACTGGCACTAATGATGCACATCAATATGTGGCTCGCTTTTTTTGATTCAGACAATGCGCATACATATTATAGCGAAGTGAAACGTTTGGCTGAAACCGATTCATGGATAGATGGTACCTATTATTCCTTGCAGCCGATGGAGCAGATGTCCAATGTGTTCAGGGGAAACTCTAATGAAGGATTGTTTGAAATCGTGCAGAATATTACAATGGGCGAAACATTTGATACAGATAACATGTGGTGTACGAAAGTAGTGTATGAAGTTCGAAACGAGACGAAGCCTACTTTTGCTTATAGCGAAGCCTTTCTGACTCAACTTTATCCGGAAGAAACAAAAGATATGAGAAAGGAGTATTGGTTCAATCATCTATATCGTGAAAGGGAAACAGAAGGAGGTTCAAGTCGTCTTTATCCGATAGAAATTATTAAATTGCTGAATGCAGATGAATATAAAAATAAGATTATTCCAAATGCCGGTAACTATGTTGTTTTCCGTCTTGCTGATGTTATTTTGCTTTATGCAGAAGCGCTTAATAATTTGGGAGAGACGGAAAAAGCGTTGCAAGAAGTCAATCGTATCAGACAACGTGCGGGGGCTCCAGAGTTTACAACGGATGATAATTTGGATGCCTCTATTTATTGGGAACGTGTACGTGAGTTAATGGGAGAGGGACAGTATTTTTATGATCTGGTGCGGACGATGAAAATCACAGATGCTTCCTATGCAGTTTTCTCTGACGATAGCGGACATCGTGAAACGATGTCAAATCTGAAACAAGGTTCTTGGACATGGCCTATATTTAAAGGTGCATTGGATAATAATCCATTTATGTCTAAGAATGTTTATTGGGAATAATGACTAATATAGAAAAGTAAATATAATATGAGAGTCATGGAAAATACAAGAAAAACATTTTATGGAATATATGCATCGTTGCTGTTTATATTTATGATGAGCAGTTGTAATAATGATGATTATTTAGTGGATGGGGGAATCAGTACTCCCTATTTTGATGGGAGTGTGATGCAGTATCTGGAGTCTCGTCCCGATTTGTTTGAGGATTTGGTAAAAGTAATTAAGCTAACCAAATGGAATGATATATTGAGTAATGAGGAAGTCACCTTCTTTGCTCCTACGGATTTTTCTATTGATAAGAGTGTTAATCGCTTAAATTATTATTTGTACAATTATGAAGGGAAGGATCAGATTACAGACCTGTCTCAAGTAAAGCCCAAAGTTTGGGAAGATCTTATTGGTATGTATGTAATGGAAGGTAAATATCGGTTGAATGACATTGCGCAGTTAGATACCACAGCAGTAAGCAGATATCCGGGACAGACTAATCTTACCTATGACAAAAGTTATAAGATGACGATGGGAGTTTGTTATGGTGATGCAAATGGAATCAAATATGCAGGCTATAGACAGATTATGTATGCTTATCAGGACTTTGGATATCCAGAATATGCTTACGTGTCATCTTGTAATATAGAACCTCATAATGGTATTGTACATGTTATCAGACTTGACCATTATCTTGGTTTTAGTATCTCAGCTTTGTATAGGAGGGCGCTGGAAGCGGGTATTGATTATCCTGACAAAATCCAGTCGATTATTGGTAAAGAAGATGAAGAACACTTACTAAAAGAAAAGAATGATGAATAAAAGATATTGCGATAATAACAGGGGATGGCTGCACAAAGCGGTAGGGATGCTGTGTGTAATGGCTTTGTCATTGGCGGTAGTCGGCTGTAATGCTGACGAAGAAGATTCTATCAAAGATAATCCTTATTTGGGTGGGCGCGAACCGTTGACAGTGAAACTGCTGTCGGAAACTCCTGACCCGGAGACTGCCGGACCTGGTACGGAAGTTACTTTCAAAGCTTCCGGATTGGCTAAATATTTTCATAAAGATGAAAATAAATTTGATTTTGATTTTTATATATCTGACGAGCTGTGTAAAATTGCGACTGCTACTGATTCTACATTAACCATTGTTGTACCGGAAAATGTAAGTTCAGGAACTACCTATCTAGTACTGGAAAACCAGATCTTCTACGGACCTTATTTTAATGTATCAGGTAGCGTATCTGTCGATCAAGGATTTGAATATTATAAGACTGGTCCGAGACTCGGTTCTATTTTCGCTTGTGTACCATGGTCGGGTAATACACAACAAACTACAGAATTTTATATGTGTGGTGATTTCTATCAGAGTAGCAATAGTATATATTCGGGACTTTTGATGATCAATAATGAGAAAGGATTGATCAATTTTGGTACAGCTAATAAGTTTGCGCTTAAATACGGAATATATCCTAGAATCCGTGTTGAAGATGGAAATACAATTTATTCTTATTCCGCTAAGTTGAGTGGAATGGATTATTGGAAAGCGGATCAGAAATCGCCTAAAGCTTTGTTGTATGGTTGGTTCAATGATTATGAGAGATGGGCATCGGTAACGTTGGATGGATTTAGTTTTAGAAATGTACTTTTAGTGAATAATGATATGACTGTTATTACGGAAAAAAAGAAAATACCTGATCCAGATGGTAATTTGAAAGACATCAATGTTCCGGTTTTTAATGGAGGTACAGATATGTTAAATGGAATAATACGTGCTTTCAGTACAACAGATGGAAAAATAATAGCTGTTAGTAATTCTAGATGGCATGTGCATATAGATTATGAAAATACAACCTGTAGTACGGATGGTAAGGCCATTATACCGGCTGAAGTATATACAAAAATAAAATCAGTGATGAGGATGGATCAAAAAGGTGCTTTGGATCTGGGATATCGCCGGAGTAGCCTTAATCCGGCAGAGGAAACATTGTCCGGTGCTGACGGAGAAATAAAAGATGCATGTATGACGAATGATGAGTCTATTGTTATTGTTGGTGATTTAACGGCATTCGATGGTAAGGCTGTACATAATATTGTAAAATTGAATAAGGATGGAGTAGTGGATGATGCTTTTAGTGCGAATGTGGGTGCAGGTGCTGATGGAGAGATAACCAAAATAACTTACACCTTTTACGTTGATGAGGAGGGAATTTCACATGAACGTATTGTGCTTGTCGGTGGTTTCACTACTTTCAATGGAAAAGCAGTTCCCGGACTAGCTGTATTGAACGTTGATGGTACTTTCGATCTCAGATTCGAATTGAAGAATATGGAGGGGGGAAGACCCAACTTTGCTAAAATCGTGGATTTAACTCCTAATTCTGATGTACATAAACCACATCTTGTTATTTCTGGAACATTCAATAAATATGCAGGAATCACCCGTCAAGGTTTTTTGATTCTGGATATGAAAGGTAATGCTATTCAGGAATTTAATGTTCCTGGTAGATTCTATGGTGAATTGTATGATGCACAGTATTCTCTGACTTCAGATTATGCTAACGGGCTGCTATTAACTGGTGACTTCACTTCTTTTGATGGTAAACGTATGAATAACATTGTGATGTTGAAAGTCGATGTGAAGAATATTGAAAATGAAAAAACGGAAGA
>ULMT01011968.1_pt1 | contig 29759 bp, 20 predicted proteins | sample 1951731 | NCBI WGS metagenome assembly ULMT01 (sample SAMEA4835558, study PRJEB28245) | human gut metagenome | biome: gut microbiome; material: fecal sample | place: Denmark | collected 2008
AGTATGAAAGTGAGTAAAGGTGTTGAATTGATTTTTGAGGAACCATTGCCGGAATGTTATCTCTACACTGACAAAAACAGATTCACTCAAGTTATCAGTAACTTTATAAATAACGCATTAAAGTTCACCCAGCAAGGCTGTATCACCCTGGGATATGAACAAGTATCCCATCAGAAAATAAAATTCTATGTGCGCGACACCGGAATGGGAATACCGGAAGAAAAGCAAAAGAGCGTATTTGAACGTTTTGTGAAGCTGAATACTTTTGTTCAAGGTACAGGACTCGGACTTTCTATTTGCAAAAGCATTGTTTCCCAAATGGGAGGAGAAATTGGCGTGGATTCGACCGAAGGAATAGGTTCCTGCTTCTGGTTTACACACCCGTACCATGCTGCTGATTAGACTGACTATAAAAAGAGTTGTCCGCATGTTTGGTTTCTCAATATTAATATGATCAATATATTCGGGCAGTTTGTGGATTCTAAATGAATAGAACTATTGACTTTGCCCTTTTTATTTTGTATATTTGCAATAACCAATTAGCTAACATCAAAATGATATATACAAAAATAGATACATAAAGTAGTTTTTCAGATACATAAATATATGTCTGAAAGAGTAAAAACGGGGTGAAATTTTTGCTAATTTCACCCCGTTTTGTTTAATATATTCAGTGCCGTTTGACGAATTTCTATGAATGTCGTTTATAATAAATACAAGAGACGTTTATAATAAACTATTTCACTTTTTATTATAAACGTTCTATGAGTTTATTAGCATCTTGTATGAGAAAAAGAAAACAGTGTAAAGGCCGAAACAACACCAATGCGATATATACAAATATATCTATACACTTATAGTAATGAACGACCTTTACAACTTGTTTTTTATAACTATTCAAATGTTTATTCCTTTTCTCATTTCAGTAGCGCTTCCACCATTACAGGAAAATGATCTGAAGAGTACTTATTATACTTTATATCATCATCAATGGTGTGATAAGAAAGTATTTTTATTTTTGGAGTCACAAAAATAAAATCTATGCGCTTAGCTGTTTTTCCAGTTTTGTCATAGGCATAAAAACTACCGGACGGTCCTTTAGGAGGCGTCAAAGTACATTTATATGAATCCAGTAATAAACTATCTTTCAGGAGAAGTTGTACCGGTTCTTCGTCCGGAGTGGCATTAAAATCACCGGTGCAAAAGGTTGGTCTGCCTTTAGCGATTTTCCTTACCTGTTCCAACAACATGAACGAAGATTGCCGTCTTGCTTCTGTTGCTTCATGATCCGTATGCGAATTAAATACATAGAATTTCTTCCCGGACCGGAGGTCTTTAAAATATCCCCAAGTGCAAATCCGGCGACAACGTGCTCCCCAACCATAAGAAGGTATATCCGGAGTTTCCGAATACCAGAAATCACCATGTTTCAACACCTTAAAGCGATCTTTTTTATAGTAAATGGCACAATGTTCTCCTTTATTATCCCCGTCACGATCACGACCGATATAAGAATATTCGTTCAGAATCATCATATCTTTTAATTGAGAGGTACGTCCTTCCTGTATGGCAAACATATCGAACTTATTCCGTCGCACAACATCTACCAATGCGTTCAGACGGACTTCCCAAGCCTTATCCCCCTTGTCTCCTTTGGTACGGATGTTATAAGATGCAAGGCGAATAATATCTTCCGGTTTCGTTTTGTCTAAGTTGGAAGATTTTGCCGGAAGACCTCCGGCAAAAAGTAAAATCAAAAGTAGAAAATAATATTTCTTATTTATAGAACACTTCATATTACAAATCATTAAATATCAATTTATTTACTCCATTTAAATACCGGGTAGCCGTTGCCTCCTTCTTTCCAAAGAGAAGAATCCCAGTTTATGACAGTGTTTTTCAGCTCGTTAGCAGATTTAGCTACTCCCTGGAAACTACTACCGGACGGTGATGTCTCATCTGAAACGGTAAATGTAGCCTCTCCTGCTTTCAAAATCATACCGTCATGAGCATAGCAGTTTTCATAAGTAGCATTGGCAGTACCTCCGACTATACGTCCCACCTTTGCTTTATCGGTACTAACCAACATACTATTCCAAGCAATACAATTTTTTATGACTAGTTTACCGCCATCCACTTTGCCGACTATACCTCCGGCATTTCCTCCACCTATGGCATTGATATCACCACTAATATAACAGTTTTCAATACTGCTTCCACTGGCATTGCCATTCACCCTTCCGATGATTCCACCGGCTTTACCTGCATTGTTAGCAATTTGATCAATAACAGTAGCACTGGAATAGCAATTTTTGATATATCCCGAACCACCAAGTACACCGCCAATTCCACCTGCTGCTCCCGACCCCTTCAGTACTCCGGTAGTATAGCAGTTTGTTATCTTTCCAGTATAATTCTCTGCACCGGCAGCCAATCCTACATAACCGGCTATGATGCCAATACCAGTATTCGGAGATGAGATATTTGCATCCACAAATCCCACATTTCTACATTCTCCACACAATACCCCGAAGAAGCTTCTATATGTGCCTGACTCACAAGTAAGGTTTTTAATTACATGATTGCGTCCATCGAAATCAATCCATTTATGGTAACCATTAGCATCATTTAGAGGTGCCCACTTGATCCCCTGCATATCAATATCCGCACTCAAGACAAAATAAGTCGTTTGTTTTTCAATGAGGGCTTTGCTCATATTCTGAATATGGATAGCATTAGCAATCACATAAGGATTATTTTGAGTTCCGTCTCCATTGGCAAAATCTCCTTCCGGTTCGTTGTCATGTCCTCCATAACTAGCATAATCTTCTCTATCCAACTGCCACTCTAAAATAGGGAATCCCATATCTATATTCCCAACATTATGCCATGGGGTCCCCCAATTAGCAATGCTATTCTGCAAAGTCAGAGCACTTTCACTCACTCCATCATATTTTCCTGTCGAAACGGAACCTGCATTATCCTCCGGAGTAAATCCTGTACAAATCATATCCTCCCATGCATAACATTCAGATGCGACGGGATCCGCCTGATGTCCATTTTCACCTTGAGACAAAACTCCACTGATACGTCCAGATCTGGCAGCAGGACCTGTTATTTTCCAGTTCCAAGCAACACAGGACGTAATTTTAGCTCCTTCGGAAGGAAGTGCAGCAATACCTCCCACTGAATTGGCTCCAATTAATACACCTGTAGAATAGCAATACGACACTTCACTGTTTTCATACATAGAACCTACAATACCTCCACATTCATCTCCTGTAGATATAACCTCTGCTGTGGAATAACAGTTTTTGATATAACAAATCTGTCCTCCATACGGTCTACCCATACGGGAAGCTATTCCACCAGCATACTTTCCTTTCACTTTTCCGGAGACGTAACAGTTTTCCACCTGCCCTGTCTTCTCTACAGCGTTCGGAGCTTTCACTCCGATATAACCGCCGATAACCCCTGCCCCACTATTAGTAGCTGCTTCTACATGGGCATTATAGAAACCGACATTTTTACAAGTCCCGGCCAAAATACCAAAAAAACTAGCATACGCTTTGTCTGTACAGGTGAAATTCTTTATAATATGGTTATTTCCATCAAAATAGATATAATAGTCACCGTTTGAGTTCAATGGTTCCCAATTAGATACAGACTTCATATCAATATCAGCCCCCAACTGAAAGTAAATCATCTTTCCTTTCACCAAGGCTTCACTCATATTCTGAATCTGTATCACATCCATAACGAGGTAGGGTTTGTTCATTGTTCCATAACCTTTTTCAAAAAGCCCGCCTGCTCCGTCACCCTCATCTCCGTCATCTATGTCTGTGTTTCTATCCGGCGGAATACGGCTATAGGAATCCATCGGATTAAAATCAGAGCATGAGAAAGATAAAACAGCCATCCATAAAATGGTCCAATATCTCATTACCGAATATGTACTTATATGATAAAATTTGTTTTTCATAATCTTCATTTTTATTTTAGATTTCTACTACAATCACCATAGGATAATGATCGGATAAAGAACTGACAATAGTGCGGGTAGAAAGCACCGTAGCATGTTTCACAAAAATAAAATCAATTCTGGTCTTTTTAGAAGGAAATGTAAAGAGAGCTCCGTGTTGAACGGCCGCTTCCCGATACGCATCTTTCAATATACCACTTTGGCAAATCGTAGTGGCTATTTCGGGAGCATCAGGAGTCGCATTAAAGTCGCCGGTACAAAATGCGGGAGTATTGTCTTTTGCTTTATCGGAAACTGCATCCACCAGCATTTGGCATGCATGTTTTCTGGCATTATCAGCCAAAGGCATGTGAGTTTCAAAAAGATAAAATTCTTTTTGAGTCTTGCTATCCTTGAATTTTCCCCATACACAGAAACGTTTGAAATTTGTTTCATCCCATCCGTTGGAAGGAATTTCCGGAGTTTCGGAAAACCAGAAACGTCCGGCATCCAGTAATGTGTAGCGGCTCTTCTTATATAAAATGCCACTCATCTCTCCTGCCTTATTATCGTCATTTCCAGTGTCACGACCATAAGCGAGAATCTGATAATCACTCGCAAGTTGAGTTCCTAAGTAGGAACGTTGTTCCCAACTGGCTTCTTCGAATCCACAAATCTCAAAATCGTAGTCTTTGATTAATTGTGCCACACGTTCCCGTCGGTTAGTCCATCCTGTACCAGTCTCCACCTGTAAGTTATAAGTTGCTACACGCATGGACGTTTCAGTCACGGGGTCTTCGTCTTCCTCGCCATCTCCTGTATCCCACGTGAAATCAGGATAGTACAATGAATTGTCTTTATTATCTTCACAACTGCTGGCGAAAACAGAGAATATGAAGGTAATCAATGTGTATATTACTATCTTTTTCATAAATCTATTATTTATATCTTTTATACTTGTTATTCATTCCATCCCGGATTCTGGGTTACGACACCATTAGATAAGGTTATTTCCTGTCTTGGTATCGGATATAGATAATCACGGTTCTCATTCCAGGTACGGTCGATCCAACTGTAACACAATAAATTGCCATAATTACCTTCTGACAATGAGGTGCCGCTTCCATCGGAAGCCAATTTTACATACGTCACACTTCCAACATTGGGTTGCGAAGATGTGGTGTAGAAACAGACATCATTTGTTCCGTCTCCATCGATATCATACGCTTTATTGATAGCTGTAGCAGGAAGATAAAATCCTTTAAAGGATTGGGCCATACATTGCCCCTCTTTCCAGCGCATCAAATCATAATAACGGAAGCCTTCCATGACCAACTCTATCGCACGTTCCCGGCGGATTTCCAGAATCACCCCTTTATTATCTCCTGTGATATTCACATAACCGGTTTCCAGAGCACACATATAAGGGTCCGGAGAAAGGTTTGCTGCGTTCATATTCAGTTTTCCCGTAACTCCTGCACGTGTCCGCAATTTGTTTACCGTATTGTCGATATCAGTTTGCGTCAGTGTGCCTAATTCTGCCTTTGCTTCGGCATAGTTCAAATAAACTTCTGCCAATCTGAACAGAGGAAGGTCATTGCTTGAATCACCTGTATAGCTCATATTATCATTTGCATATTTCAGCAAGTGGTATCCGGTCATCGTGACATTCATATTTATATTTGAAGTACGGATTGTTTGCGCTAAACGCGGATCACGATTGACTATTTCATCCTTGAATTCCATTGTTGCATAATTGGGCTGGTCGGTGAAACGGTTGCCGTTCTTCATTAAATAATAATTGACCATTTTTTTCGAAAGTCCGGGGCGGCCTAATGTCGGAGAATTCTCAAAAGCCTGTACTTTATGAACCAAACTCAAATCATTATTATAATCCCTTGCCAATATGATTTCCGCATCAATCGCATTCTCGGATTTAAAGAGATTACGATAGGACTGTGAGCCGGATTGATACAATGAATATCCTCCGGAAGCAGTCATAATTTCATTAGAGGCACTTACACAGTCATTCAAGTATTTCTCATAATCACCCAATCCATGATATTTACGATAAGTACCTTCAAATAATCCTACACGTGACTTTAATGCCTGGGCAGTCCACCAGGTTACACGATAAAGTTCTTTTGTCCGGTTGGTTTCTTTAAAAACCTCTATGGCAAAATTAAGATCTTCCATTATCTTTCCCATCACAAATTCTCGTGAATCCCTGGCTTTGTATAAATCAGCATCATCCGAGCCGAGTACTTTATCGTACCAAGGTACATCTCCAAAACGTTTCACCTTTTCAAAATAGAAATAAGCACGGAAGAAGCGTGCCAGGGCTTCATATTTATCGCGCACTTTCTGATCTTTACAGTTTCCCAGATTATCCAATAAAAAATTAATTGATCGCAGTGCACTCCAACTCCATCCTCCACCCGTTTCCGGAATGACACGTTGTCCGCTCACTTCATCGTCCAAAGGTGATACGATCAACACATCAGCATTATCCTTGTAAATATCGCCATCACCCGGGAAGTTATTCGAATAGAATTGATTACTGTATAATCGTAATTGCTCTTCATTCGTAAAATAATCCTTAGTCGTCAAGCGATCTTTCGGATTTATATCCAATATGCTTTCACAAGAAGCAAATAACAACGACAGACCAACAGTCGCCCACAATGTATATTTCATTATTTTCATACTATATTCCTTTATATTCGTTATTATCAGAATGTTATATCTACACCAAAAGAGTATGTCTTTGCCCAGGGATAAATATTTGCGTCACTTTTACTTGTTTTCCAGCTGTTACTTGCCGATGCTTGTTCCGGATCAATATAATCGGAATGTAGCTTAGTAAATGTCAGCAAGTTCTCACCACTAAAGTAAACACGTATTTTCTCGAAACCTATTTTAGAAAGCCATTTATCCGGCAATGTGTAACCAATAGAAAGATTCTTCAACCGACAATAAGCGAGGTTCTGCAAATACTTAGTATTAACCACTGCTAATTCACGATTACTTCCGAGAGCCACATATCCTCTGGGACGTGGGAAATAAGCATCTGTATTTTCTTCACTCCATACCTGGCTCATAAAGTCGGAAGGAATAAAACTAGCGTATGGTCGGGAATAAGGTCCCCAAAACATGGACGTTTCAGCACCAGGATACCAATTTTGTTTGCCAATGCCCTGAAAAAGAACTGAAAAATCAATTCCATACCAATCTGCAGAGATTCCGAAATTATAATTATAGCGCGGCAATGAGTTACCGATCACTTTCATGTCTTTCCGGTCATTAGCCGATGTTGTCTGCTCAATCTTGTTGTTACCATCCAAATCGACAAATTTGAGGTCACCGGCATGAAGTCCATTATCCAAAGCGCTTGCATTAATCATTTGGTTAACGAACGATTGGTCTACTTTATAATTCCTTGCTTCTTCATCCGTTTTAAAATAACCGTCTACTACGTATCCCCATATTTCGCCTAACTGCTGTCCTTCGTAAGGATCGGTCAGCGTCCGGTTGGGATTATCATATTTTGTCACTTTGGAGGTGTTATCTCCGATACCAGCCATTACCCGGTAGTTGAAAGGCTTGCTTGCCAAAGTAAAACTATCTCCCCAAGTAATAGATGCTTCCCACCCTTTCGTACGCAAGTCTGCCACATTCATTCTGGGAGAAGAGGCACCATATACGCCAGGCAAAGTCTTTCCTGCCATCAACATATCTTTGGTATCACGAATATATGCATCAAAAGATACATTCAAACGATTATTAAGAAAACCCAAGTCCAAACCTATATTTTTTGTGATTACAGTTTCCCAGGTCAAATCGGTAGAGTTCGGAGCTGACTCATAGGCATAATCGCCTTTCGTAGTATCTCCGAAAGCATAGTTCATTACCGCTCCGGTATTAATCAGTTGCAGATAGTCATAATAGCCTACTGTTTTCTGATTTCCCAATGATCCGTAAGACAGTCTTAGTTTCAGATTACTTACATAGTTTTTGGCTTGTGTAAAGAAGGCTTCTTCACTGACACGCCATCCGGCAGAGAATGACGGGAAGAAACCGAAACGATGTCCTCGACGAAAACGGGAACTACCATCATAACGTCCGCTGGCTTCAAATAGATAGCGGTCTTTATATCCATAATTCAAACGATAGAAAAAGCCAAGAATCGCATATTCCTCTTGTCCTCCGGTTATGGATATATCATCACCTTTTGCCAGGTTAAAATCATCGAGAGATTCAGAGAGTAACCCGTTACGTTTCATTCCCAGTTTCTTGAAATACTTATAATCATAGTTACCTCCCACAATGACCTTTACCGAATGTGCATTTGCGAAGGTATTGTCATACGTTCCGTATAAGTTGAAAGTTTGGCGTATCTGGTTGTTTTGTATTTCCGACAAATAATTGCCTCTGGTACGTCCGTTATCCATTGTGATTGTTTCTCCCGGATTTCTGGAGTATAATACATCTACGGAACGATTCAAATTCTGCTGGTTGTAATGTGCCCAGCTGTAATTTGCACGAACCTCAAAATGCTTGATGGGTTTCAATACGGCTTCGAACGTAGTTACAAACTCATATTCACGATCCTGGTTATGGTGGCCGCCATTCAATAATACGGCACTAACACCATCTGCCACTTCTCCTGTATCTGTCAGACCTGTTCTATAAACCAGGGTTCCATCCGGATGCATCGGCACAATACTTGCCAAAGCATGCCGCCCGGCTCTGGTGAAAACGTCATTTACTCCCGATAGCCCCGGATAAGTATATTCAGAATGATAATAAGAAGTATTGTTACTTAATTCAAACCAGGAAGTAATATTGGCAATGATCTTTGAACGGAACGTATATTTCTTAAAACGGTCCGGATCTATTCTGATAATTCCTTTCTGATTATAGTAGTTGCCTGATAGCATATACTTCACTTTTTCGGTTCCTCCTGAAACCGTCAAGTTATGTTCCCAAGTGGGGCGGGTATTATCAAACAAACAATTATACCAGTCAAAGTTGCCATAATATTTATACTCTCCGTTTTTTTCTACCACCCATGGTCGGGAAGGATCTTCCACTTTATCATTACGGCGAATCCATAATTCATGGTAATCTTCTTGGGTATAATGTGTATAAGGGACGCCCTGATATGTTTTGTAGAACATATCATTGATACCGGCCGAATAATAACCACGCGTCTCAAAATCCGTAGAAGTTGTCGTTTCACCAAAACTAAAACGACCGTTGTAGCTGACATTGGTCTTGCCGACCTTTCCATTCTTGGTTGTAACCAAAATAACTCCATATGCAGCACGGGCACCATATACGGCAGCAGCCGAAGCATCCTTTAAAACACTGATGGATTCTACGTCATTGGGGTTTACCTTATTTATATCTCCCTCAATCCCATCAATGATAGTCAGAGGTGCCGCGTCCGCACTAATGGAGTTGACTCCACGGATATTGAAGCTTCCCCCTTGTCCGGGACGTCCCGAACTAAAGTTTACGTTCATATTCGGTACGGAACCTTGCAGAAGCTGTGATAAGTTGGCAGCAGAACGGGTCGTCAGTTCATCACCCGAAACGATAGCAACAGCACCAGTCAGGTTTACTTTCTTTTGCGTACCATATCCCACCACTACCACTTCTTCCAGTGTCTTACTATCTTCGCGGAGAACTACTTGGGATAGATTTCTGCTGGTAGCAGCGTAATTAACCGTAATATATCCGATGTATGATACTGTAATCGTACTGTTTTCGGGAACATTAGCCAAAGTATAACGTCCGTCTACATTCGTTATTGTACCCAAAGAACTGCCTTGCACCATCACACTGGCGCCAATAATCGGCTCTCCTTTCTCATCGACCACCCGGCCGGATATATTTCTTTTGTTCGTATTACTGGTCTGTTGTTCAGAAGCCGTAACTTTCTCCTTCAAATAAATTTTTGTTTTTCCGATCTCATAGTTCACGTTAGTACCGAGAAACAAATCATTCAGTACTTTAGATAATTCCTGATTCTTTGCTTCTACCGTCACTATTCGATCCGGATTGACGATCGTACGGCTATAAGCCACCGTAAGACCAGTTTGCTGTGTAATAGCAGAGAATACTTTCTCCAGCTTTACTTGTTTAAGATTCATTGTCACCTTTTGGGCAGAAGCGGACACGCTTATGATTATCCCCAGCAACAATACGAGCAGAACTTTGTGTTTCATACTACTTGCTTTGATTAAAGTTAAACTTAGATTTAAAATCTCATTTATGCTTAGTAGACACACAAGTCAAAAAAGCGGGTGAGAGAAAAAAGAGTTTTTTTGCATAAGCCTAATTTATTTCATAACATTCTTATTCTAAAACAGTAAAGGCTGCGTATATACACAGCCTGTCCTCATTCTATTATCCTATCCAGTATATTTTACTTCTTTCCGTCCTGTTTCATTCGGACTGTCACTTCTTTCCGGACTTCATCATATTCAAATTTTACCGGTGCAATTTTTTCCAAATCCTGAAGCACCTTCTCCAGTATCGTGTTATCCGAGGTCAACGTATATACATATTTCGATGCCTGCTCATCCTCTATCTTAAAGTTTACATTATACCAGCGGTTCAGAACCTTGACCACTTCTGCCAGAGGAGTATCTTTAAAAGAAATCACATTGTCTTTCCACATTGAAACTTGCTTTGAATGATCGTTCTTGATTATCCGGCACTGGTCACTTTCTTTATTATATATCAGTTTCTCGCCCGGCAGTAACGGGTATTCTTTTGCAGAGGAAAGAGTCAGGTTTACATGTCCTTCATCCAGACAGATCACAATATCTTTATTTTCCGGGTAGGCTTGTACATCAAAAGAAGTACCTAGTACATGAACGGAAGGTCCGTTCAGATTAACGATAAACGGACGTTTTTTATTCTTGGCTACCACGAAATAGGCTTCTCCCACCAGGAAAACTTCCCGCTTACTCAATCCGAACTTTTTAGGATACTTCAACCAGGAATCCGAATTGATATAAACTCGCGTCCCGTCTTGAAACATCATCTGTATCCGCTCTCCTTTGGCAACACGAATTTCCTCATACTCCGTAGTGCCGAATAAATCCACCCGGGAATTGATCTGTAAATAAAGACCTATCAGGAAAATAACGGGAATCAAGATTGCAGCCACACGGAAGCAGATACGTTTGATCTGTTTGCGTGATATGTTCTTTTGGATCTGATGGTACATCTTTTCTGAAGGTATAGTATGGTCCACATATATTTCTGCCGTTTCGGCTTTTAAATATTCTGCCTCCCGAGTCATCACAGCATCCAGGTAAGTGTTCCCTTCTTCTGTGGCAAACCATTCCGCCACAAATTTTGCATCCTCCGGTGTAGCAACTCCGGCAAGCACTTCTTCTATTTGTTTATCAGTGGGTCGATTCATTCTCTTTTTATCTTAAATAGTGGACACTTAAATATGTCATTAGTGTGACAAAAGTAACAATTATTAGCATTTTACTTAAATGAATACGTAGCATTTTCAATGCTTCCGTATAATGCGTTTTGACTGTATTAACAGACAGATTCATCCGTTCGGCTATTTCCTGATTCGTTAGTTCCTCTTTCACTTTCATCAAACAAATACTGCGTTTCTGCGGTGGAAGCATATCTACCGCTTTATAAAAAGAGGCCATCAATTCTTTCTTCTCCAGATTTTCTATCAGATTATCTTCGTAGACAGGCGTCGATTGGGCTATCTCATAGTTCTTGCTGATTGCACTATTCTCATTACGAATCAGATTTAAGACATGATTTTTCGTCATAGTGAACAGATAGTTCTTAAGGCTGATTCCTACATGTAGTTCCGACCTAAATTCCCATAAACGGGCAAAGACATGTTGCACTACATCTTCTGCCATGTCTGCATTCATTAAATAACGGTAAGCTAATACATATAGCAGCTTATGATATCTGTCATAAGCCTGTGTAAAAGCTCCTTTATCTCCTTTTTCTATGAAGGAAAAGAGCTTCTCGTCATCCGTATTAGTGTATTGAGCTGATTTATCTAACATTCCTTGGACTTTGTTTAATCGTTTTTCCAAAAGAACAAAAGACATATTACAATTATGTGTCTTTCACAAAACAAAAGTAGTAAAATTTAGAAAAGGCAATGCATATTCCTATAAAAAAAGTCCCCGATTAACAATCCCCCATTAAAAAGAGGAACCGTTAATCAAGGACTACTCCACTAACTAATTAACAATGTATTATAAATGATAGGTAACAATTCTTTCTTCGGGTGAATCGATCCAGAGCCGCCATACTCCTACCGACACTTTTTCCGGTGTTCCGATATTTGTTTTAGGTGGACGACGGCTTTTGATGGTTAGATAGCCTTTCCCTTCTGTTGCTTTCACTTTCATCGTTTTGCTGTTCATATAGACATGGATATTGCCATTCGGAGTGGGGACAGTGCCTTCCATCCATTTCAATCCTCCCAACACAGGAGCAATAGCAAACTCTTTATATCCTTCTTTTACAGGTTTCACTCCCAGATAATATTTGCCCAACAGGTAGATAGGACTCGCTCCCCAGGCATGGCACAAACTCTTTCCATAAGGACGGCCATACATGGCAAGATGTTGCGTTCCGGTTTCTTCCGGGTTATATTTTTCCCAGAAGGAGGTAGCTCCTTCCTTCAACATTCCTCCCCAATAGGCTTTCATTTCTTTCATTACAGCATCCTGTTCGCCAAGGGCACAAAGTGCTTCCAGTTCGTAAAAACGCATATAGGGAGTCGTTATTTTCAGAATACTGTCATTCAGCAGAACAGACTGTTTAATGGCTTGTTGCTTATCTTCATTCAAATATTGAAAGAAGACAGAAAACATATTCGCATAGCGGGTGACCGCATCACTTTGCTGACCGTTGACACAGTTATGTACAAATGCCTGTTTCTGATTATTCCAGAAGGCAGGTTCTAACTTTGCTTTCAAAGCAGCAGCCAGTTTCTCGTATTTCTGTTTGCCATTGGCATCTCCAACCAATTCCGCACACAAAGCCATCGTTTCCAGACTTCTGCAAAATAAGATTTGTTCAAAAGAGAGTTCGCCTTTTTTATCCAGATAGCCGTCTGCCCAGTCCACAAATACCCAGTCACCGGTCATACCTTCTACCATGCCATTCTTATTGGTACGTCCCAACACGTAATCCATCATTGTTTGCATACGTGGATACAGTTGGTTGACAAAATGGCGGTCGCCACTATACATATAATAGTCATATACGCTAAGGAACCAGTAGAAAGTATAGTCCATGATTGTATTACTGTGGCTGGTTACAGGATCCTTGCCACGAAGTAACCAGATTGTACGTTTGACGGATTCGTTATCAAAGAAAAGATAATAATTCATCAAATAACTTTGGATGGCATCGCCACTCCATACCCAACGGTCACGTTTGATACCGTCAATGAAGAATTCGCGGGTCGTGAGATGCATGGTGTATGCGCCAACTTCCCAAATACGATTCAGTTCTTCATCATTGCAACGGAAATTTCCGCGGTATTCTTCAGGAAGATATTCATATTGCATGGAGACTTCTCCAATCTGTACACCCGGCTCGTGAGTTACATAGACATAGCGGAAGGCTTTACTGTTCTCCAATGTATATTCGTTTTCAGAATTACTCAAGGGAGAAGTACTGCGGATAGCAAGGTCGGTCACTTGTCCCGGTTCGAGCAAGAGTTTGTCCAATGTTTCGCAATATGCTTTATCTTTTGCTTCTTCCGGGCTTTCACCATAATAAATTTCTATTTTTCCTTTTCCGGAAAGATTCTTCAATGTGATGAACCCGAATGTTTCTTTTCCAAAATCATAAAGAATACCTCCTTCGGACTGTTCTGACTTCGTAACAGGTTGCTGCGGTTCACGCATCAGACTGAATTGGGAAGGACGTTGGGTAGCTCCGTCAAAGTTCCAGCATCCGGCATCCATATAGATAGTGGCAGATGTGTCACTGGCTTTTCCGCTCTCGTCAATCCATTCTTTATCTTCGTAAGTCACACGCCAGGAAGAGTCTGAATTCACTGTTTTTCCCTTCACATAAATAGTGGGAGGAGTAGCCTGATTCCAGACTTTAATGTTCAGATTATGTTTTCCGGCCGAAAGCAACATGGTTTCCGGCATACCGAACTGGAGCTTTCCATCCAGTTTGACGTTGTACTTTCCTTCGGCAGCAATAAAGATTTCTTCCGGCTCGGAAAGATTCAGTTGCTTGCTGAATTCTACGACAACATAATGACTGTCCGTTTTCCAAAAAGGAGGAAAAAATGCACCTCGTTCCGTACGACGGTTATTCATTTGATTTCCCAGCCAGATTTCGTAGTCTCCCGGATACCATATCCAGGTCTGGGCAAATGTGCTGCTTGCCAAAGACAAGGCACTAAGCAATATCATATATTTCTTTTTCATTTTTCTTTCTATTACTAACAAACTGAATCGTAAGAAATAATTCGTTCCACAGTGGTTGACGTTTAGTTCCACATCTGTTTCCCTTTAGTTCTACAATTGTTTTCCTTTAGTTCCATATCTGTGGAACGAATCACGTATTACAGTTAAATGACTTGTCAATACCTACTGGATATTTAGTAAATCCTTATATCCTGCTTCCAGTCCCGCACGTTCATGAACATCATTATCCACCTTCGGGCCATTGTTCTCCCATACATTTCCCGGGCCATTGGCATTTTGCAGATACTTCTCTCCTTCTGTCCAATTATCACGTACAGTAATAAAGGAAGAACCTTCATCCGTATAAAGATAGAACCAATGATTAGGATCGTGTACATACCCCGGTTTATAAATACTATGCACGCAATTCTCCGTTACATAACTTTTCGGCTGCGAACCGAGTGTGTAAATACCTGCCACATCATACATGTGTTTCGCATAATGATGAATCAGATTGGCATGTACTCTGTTATTACGCATACAATTCACAGTTTGCGTCCATCCCCAACCAAGGCTGATGCCACTATAAGGCACTTCACTGATTTCATTATGCTCGATATTGACGTCCCCTACATATCCCGCAGCAATGGCAAGACATCCCCAATCTTCATTGCCTATTTCCGTGAAATAGCAATTATTGATATGTTGCTGTGTGCATACTTCCCGACGGTCAGCAGGGTCGTATGGCAAATGCGTTTCATGGGCAGCCGGAGAAAAACTGCCGACTAACAGACCATTTCCGGCAATATCGCGGAAGAGACAGCCACGAACAACACCGCCTTGCACCGCTTCTTCATAATCCAATCCGGTCGAGCCTAAATGCTCGAACCGGCAACGCTCGAAATCAATCTGCTTTGCAGCAACCACACGAACAGCAGCTGCGGGACGTCCCAACCATCCTTGGTTATCCAACGGATGATTCAAGTAGTTCCGTTGCATTTTCGGATCAATCCGGTAACCATCTGTCAGATACATACCTGCTTGAAGAGGTACATGTCCTTTTTCTGACGGACGCATCCACGTAGTATAGGAAAAAGTAATTTTCTCGAAACGAATATGACACACAGGGCGATCCAAAGTTCCTTCCACCCGTACTAATGTCTCAACGGCAGGCACGATCACTTCCGCCTCCTGCATCTTCTCTCCTTCCCGTGGATAATAATATATTTTACGGGCATCTATATCATGATACCATTCTCCGGGTACATCCTGCAATTCGCGGGCATTTGTCAGATAGAAAGCAGAATTATGTCCGTCCGTCGTCACCATCGGACGCGGCCAGGGATGCTCAAACTGAATCCGGCTTTCCGGTTGATGAAAACGTATTGCCGCGCTGTCTCCCTGCACTTCAACTGAACGAATCCGAAGATTGGCAACACACCACATCTGATGTAATACCATCTCGGCATATTTAGCTTTCAAATTCCCTTTATTATCAATAAGTCTGCGAATGGAAACTGCAGGCACATAAAGAATTTCATTCTTCTCATCCACACTGCAAATGCGATTCATCTTTTCGAAATCCTCCACATCACGGGCACGAACTGCCTTTTTTCCATTCACCCACAACTGGCGGAAATCCAATGGACGTCCATTAAATACCGGTACATCTGCTACCCAAACTTTCCCTTGCTTCTTCCAGCCATTTATGCTGATTCCTCCACTCAATATCACCTTTTCATCGCCTACCGAACGAATGATTGTGGGCGATTCTTTGGTTCCGCTATCTTCCGGACGGATAAAAACCGGTTCATGGAAGGCATACGTTCCACCTTCCATATAGATTGTGATTCCACCTTGAATACGGTTATCCTCTGTCCTGCGCCATTCTCGTGCTTGTCGCAAGGCAGAAGTCAGCGTGGCTTTAGGAGATTGACGAGTTCCGTCGTTGAAGTCACTTCCCTTGGGAGAAATCCAGATCTCACCAGCCAATAGCCAGTGACTGCACAAGATACATATAGCCGTTACAAATAACTTTTTCATGATTTTTTTCATTTCTGTATACTAAACAATCCGGACTATCTGGCAAGAGGCATCCATACAGTCATTTCTCCCTTTCCTCTGTTTCCCCAGGCATAATAAGGAATCAAGCGGATATTTACTGTCTTTTCAGCCTGAACAACCGGCCGGTAAAGCACTCCTTCCCACGAAGTTGCAGATGCCAGACGTGCCATTCCTTCAAGTGCAACAATCGGACTGCCTTCAATTGTGATTTTCTTCGGAGTTAGTTTTATATCAGCGGGAATCAATACGTTATCAATCTTTTCCCCGTTTGCAATATCCATACTTTCCAGACAGTAAACCAACGGTCCGCGCTTCACGACCACCTGATTACGAATCTCCTCTGCTAACGGATGAGCTTCGAGCAAACGGACAGGCATATCCATCACCAGCTCCACTACATCCCCCTTCTTCCATGTACGATTTACTTCCGCATACGAATTTGCCTTTGCATTGGTTTGCAGCGGCTGTCCATTCACTGTGAGCGTAGCCTTTTCGCACCATTCAGGAATACGTAAGAAGAGCGAGAAAGTACCCGCCTTACGAGGAACTCTATCTAACGTTACACGTACCTTTCCTTCCCAGGGATAATCCGTCTCTTGTGTTAATGCCAGTTCTCCTTTGTCTTTCCAAGTCGTAGTCAGCGTATTTGCACCATACAAGTTACAGTAAATGCCTTCCGGACTCAATGTGTAGGCGTAATTCTGTGCCTGACACAATGTACGCAATGTATTCGGCGGGCAGCAGAAACAACTGATATATTCCGTCCGTTCTTTCGGCCAGCGAAGCGTGTAAGGAAGATCGGCACTGATACGAAGCGGATTGGTATAGAAATATTTCTTTCCATCCAGGCTGATACCGCTCAATACGCTATTATAAAGACAAGTCTCTACAAGGTCAGCATATTTCGCATCCCCTGTCACTTCCAGCATACGCCAGTTGAAAAGCATATTTCCGATATTGGCACATGTTTCATTGTGCGCTGTACTATTCGGCAACTGATAAGGACGTCCGTAGCTCTGATGTACCTTCTGAATACTATCCGGCTCATAGCAAGTCCCGTCCGGTGACGTTCCATCATAAAGAGCACCACAAGCTCCGGTCACGTACATCTTCCGGGTCACAATATCATTCCAGATACTAGTCAAATTTTTCATCAATTGTTGTTCGCCTGTCTCGGCATATACATCCGCTACTCCTGCATACAGATAATTTGCACGTACGGCATGCCCCATTGCACGATATTGGTCGCGGAAAGGAATACGATCCTGATTATCATCCGTTCCGTTTTCCACCATACCGCGAATATCAATCAGGTTCTTCGAAAGTTCCAGATAACGGGGATTTTCCGTAGCACGATACATTTCGACCACTCCCATATAATGTGAAGGGCAAATGGCATTGCGAGCCAGTTCGGCAGAAGCCGTTTCGTAAAAGTGGCAAAGAAAATCCGTTGCTTTTACGGCAGCATCAAAAAGAGTAGTCTTTCCGGTGGCACGACGATGAATAATACCTGCCATCATCAGATGTCCCAGATTATATGTTTCAAAGTTCAGCCGATTGGCAAAAGCTCCTTTTTCATTCTCGTCACCTACTTTCGTTCCAATGACCGTTTGTTTATGCTGATCCCCTAATGCATGAGAGTCAATGCCTTTATTCAGTTCTTCGATAACAACAGGCGTATGTATATAACCGTCTGCACGTTGGGCTTTTACGACACAAGTAATAAAGTTATCCATTAACTTATCCAGTTCCGGATCTTTGTTGACAGCATAGACAGAAGCCACACCCTCCATCCATTTATACATATCTCCGTCATGGAACGGAGGTCCCCAATGTTCACCCTTACACACACCAGCGGCAATCTCAAAATTACGGAAACCGTGAGAGATCTCCGGCGTGTTCCAAGTGTTCCACATACTTTGCAGGGAAGTCCGGCTAAATACCTGAAAGCGATCTCCCCAGAATCCATCTGTCCAATGTACGGCACTGATTCCGGTATTCGCCATCTTCGCAAAACGGCTCTGACTCATATCCGTCAATCCATTGCTTTGCGCAAGTGCTCCCGTAACGGAGGCGGAAGCTAAAAGAAGTAACAGTTTTATCTGTTTCATTAATATGGATAATTTAAAATTTACACAATATCTTTATAAAAAGACGTGATTATCCGTATTTTGTACTCAATAAAACGAAAGCGAAGATTGCTAAGCAACCCTCGCTTTCAGTAAAAAAGATCTGTATTAATCTTTATTTCTTATTTATCAGGTGTATAATTCAACTCCGCCTTTCTCGCCTGCGAATGTTGAAATTGTCGTGCAACCTTATACTCATGTCCGTCTTTTAATAAATAACTCCCTGTCTGCTTAAACCAAAAACCGACATTTGCATCTATACATTGCTGCCGGATATCCAATACCCACTCGTAGTCACATACCCGGACTTCTTTTCCTGACTCTCCTCCTGCAACTACCTGTTCCACCCACTCTCCCAGCTCACCTCTGAAATCAATCCGACTAAGAAGCGGCTCGCAGATAATAATTTTATGTTTAATAGGAATTTCTTTATAAATAGGTAAACGATAATCTACTCTATCCTGATTCTCCATCGTGCAACAAATGGTCACATTGTCATAGCCATCTCCCCAATCGGGAGGCAGACACTGTTGCAACCTGTCTATCCGTTTAGTGATAAAGAGGAAACGAAGATCCTGCCGTATCCGCATCATCTCCCACGCTTCGGCACGCCATTCATCCGCATCTTCAATGAGAAAATCTGAAGTAAAACAGGTATATACCAAATTTCCCGAAGGTATCTTATACGTACCATTCTTTTTACACTGCGAGGGTAAATCGAACTTTTCTGTCTTTGTCACCACCGAACTGTCTTTTCCATATTTACCATCCGTCCGATATACATAACAATGACGGCAGCCCTCACTCAATTTGTGACAGCCATGCCAAAGATTCCACATTGAAGCTTTTTCACCCATCTTCTTTTTTTCTTCAAAGATATATTTAAACTATTACATAACCATAAAAAGAGTGCACCCTATTCTTCAACAGAATAAAGGTGCACCAAAACACAAACAAAACAAACAATAGAGCGACCTTCACAGGCAGCCGATCCACAAGGGATCTTTATCTTAGTCAGCCCATCTTGATGATGATAGCTTCACTCATAGCGATACTCCTACTGCTGATAACAATGCAGGCAAAAAGTATTCCATGTATTGCCTTACATGAATCTGGTTTTCCATTTCCTCCCAAAATTCTAATTGCTTATAACGGGTAAAGTAGCACCCAAAAATCATAAAAGAATGTTTTTTTATCGAGAAGACATTTTGCTAATCGACTATTATATATAATCATTAATCCCTAATATTGTTTGTTAGTTACCTTCTGCAAAGGTCCGTATAATCACGAATATGGCAAATTGTATTCATGTTTAAGAGAACAATATCTGTTTACAAACAAGACTAATAGCTAATGTTTTAAAATAGCCTGTTTCAGTATATGCAAAATTCAAACTCAAAAGCTACCACTTTTACGTTATTCGCACATTTAGGGCTATACAATTCCAATTATCACAATAGAAAAATTCGCCCTCATTCTCATTGTATATCCCGATGATGAATATGAATATTATTGAACAATCACTCCATTAAGCCCGATATACCTCTACAAAGATAGTATTATTCTATATATTTCTATGCAAATCCTCAAAAAAGAATTCTCCTCTTTTTATAAATAAAGTAAAGTAACATCAATGCCGATATACTAATTATTAGCATCCAACTTATATTTTTCCTATAATATAAGCTATTCTCTTCCTCCTCACAAACCACTTTATGATGATTCGTGTCGATGAAAGATGATATTTGAGTATCTTCTTTCTCATCTATCCTCTCTTTCTTTTCAAAAACCTTATTCACCGTCTTTCTGCTACCTGAAATAAAACAGGTGGAAGAGAAATCCCCTGTCGCAGTATCTTTCCCCAATACTACCAATATTTGTTCGGTAGACTCCTCCATCCGTTCCAGCATCTTCCTTTCCTGATTAACATCATACGAAGCCACATGGGAAGAATGCCCGGAAGAACTTGAATCCATCTGCACCTCACTGCTCCTACTGATAACTTCCTTCTTAGTCCTACATCCCGAAAGCACCCCCGGAAGAACGAACCCCAACAATAAAACAAACAGCAGCTCCCTCCCACTCTTCATAAACTCCCTCACATCAAAACAAGGACACGCTTTCACATATTCATAAGGTTCGATCACCCCGTCTCCATTCAAATCCGGCGAAGTATCCCAGTGTCCCAATACCTGAAGAATAGTATATTCCCGTTGCAAATCCATTATTACTTGATAAAGCACCCGTTTTTGAACATTTGTCCGAGTATCTGCCGGATGTCCGTTCTCATCCAATCCCCCGATATAACAGAGCCCGATACTTCGCTCATTCCAACCTTTGCAATGTGCTCCAGGCAAATCAATTTCCCTTCCTTTCTCCAGTCTTCCGTCCAGACGGATAACATAATGATATCCGATACCGTTGAACCCACGTTCCCGGTGCCAACGGTCAATATCTGCGGCGGTAAAGTCCTGTCCGGCTTTTGTTGCCGAGCAATGCACTATAATAGAATCTATCTTTCTCATGACATTTTATTTTTATCAACTAACCTCATTAATATTCCGAAGGAGGAATGCGCTTCACACACCCTCTGATCTCACACTTTTTCACCTCCGACTCTTTCTGTGCCAACTCCACCTCATGGCATTTATGTATCCAGTCGATCTTCTCTTCCTGCTCCTTGCGAAGCTCGATATAAAGCCCGTCTATTTTCTCGTCCCGCTGTGCCAGGCGATCTTCCAGCCAATCCACCTTTTTACGACGATTTTCTTCTTCCAGACTGCTCACGTCTGCCTCTTCTTTCCGTGCATCCGTTTTCCGGCAAGAGATATATCTCACCATCCATTTCACCGCTTCCAAACCACCCATAGCAGTAATAAAAGCAAGGATTGTAGTTATTTGCATATTGATCTATTTATGTAGTTATAAAGAAAGAATGAGGCCGAAGCCCCATTCCATACAAAATCGCTAATTCCCGACTTTCCGTTTATCAAGCTGCCGGATCGGGTGCTTCACCATTACCTCCTGCACCTCCGTCAGGATCCGGTGCTTCGCCTCCTTCGCCTGAATCACCGTCGATGATACTTGAGTCGTTGATATGATCCAAATCCTTAAACTTCAATCCATCCGAACGCGTTGAAGTTCCCGTAAAGAGACGGATATCCGAATTCGCACGAAAACAAACCCGCAGACCACTGATGTCGGATACAGTAAAATTTTCCGCCTTTTCCGTTCCTTTGCTTTGAGCTGAAAGGAAAAAGTAACCCAATCCCTTAATGTTCACTGAACGGCCCGAAAGTAATGTCTTACGTAGAAGTGTACGAAAATCTTTCAATACACTAATTGTTTCACCCTCACTTACACCGGAAGTAGAAGAGATTTCTTTTGCAAACTCATCCAGTGTAGCGCTCGTATCATATTGATAAGAAATCACCGGATACACTTTCTTTCCTGCCTCTTTGTTTGTCGGGTCACACAGACGTTGAACTCTTTTAAATCTAATTGCCATAATACTTTTCTTTTTTTAAATGAATACTGTTTAATAATTACTTCGCTAACGTTAACAATGCAAAGATGCGACATATTCAACGGACATGAAACGACAAGCGATTATCGGCACTACAGAGCCTACAAACAGCATTTATAGCAAATAATCAACCCAATACCTGGAAAAAAGCGACAAGCAGAGGGACAAGGGAGCATAAAAAAGACCGGCAAACAAAGTCACGCTTTGTATGCCGGTCCCACTACCTAAAAACAAATTCCTTTTCTAATCCTATCGATCACGAGTCCAGGTTAAAAAGAGAATCAATGACTAAATTCATTTTACGTAATGTTCCAATCCTTTCTGTAAAAACTCAATATAAGAAGTAATATCTTCATTATATGCATACGACTTATTCAACGGATTCCCGTCATTATCCAGCAATACATAAAAAGGCTGTGCATTTGCTCCAAACTTCACACGTTGCAGATAGCTCCATTTATCCCCTACCGTGCGTAAGGTACGTTCCGTTCCATTTTCCGTTACTTTGAGCGGCTCATTCAATGGAGTCTTATCATCTACATACAAAGAGATAAGCACATATTGATCATTGATGATACCGCCTACCTTACTATCTGTCCATACAGCCGCCTCCATCTTACGACAATTCACACAACCATATCCGGTAAAGTCGACCATCACAGGCATTCCCTGTTGCCGTGCATACTCCATCCCAATATCATAGTTCTTGAATCTGGGGTGAACCTCATTCGAATATAGATTAAAGTCCTGTGTCATCACAGGAGGAGCAAATGCACTGACAGCTTTCAAAGGTGCTCCCCAAAGTCCGGGGATCATATACACAGCAAACGCTAAAGAGACAAGTGCAAGAAAGAAGCGGGCTACGCCTACCCTACTTTCATCACCGTCATGCGGAAACTTGATCTTTCCTAACAGATATAACCCCATCAGTCCGAAAATCACAATCCATAATGCAAGGAAGGTTTCTCTGTCCAGAATCCTCCAGCCATAAGCTAAATCCGCAACCGACAAGAATTTCAAGGCAAAAGCCAGTTCCAGAAAGCCCAATGTCACTTTAATTACATTCATCCACCCTCCTGACTTAGGCATTGATTTCAGCCACGAAGGAAAAAGAGCAAACAGTGTGAATGGTAAAGCCAAAGCGATGGCAAAGCCTAACATTCCAATAGCAGGAGCAATCACACTACCAGTTGTAGAAACCTGTACGAGCAAAAATCCAATAATAGGCCCTGTACAAGAGAAAGACACCAGAGATAACGTAAATGCCATCAGAAAAATACTTAGCAGCCCACTCGTCGCTTCCGCTTTGCTATCCACAGCATTACTCCATTTAGAAGGCAAAGTAAGTTCAAATGCCCCAAAGAAAGAAGCTGCAAAAATAATCAGCATCAAGAAAAAAAGAATATTGAATACGGCATTCGTTGATAAAGCGTTCAATGCACTAGCACCAAATATTAAAGTAATTGCTAATCCCAGTGTTACATAAATCACCACAATCGAAGCACCATAAGTCCATGCATCCCGAATCCCTTTCTTCTTGTCTTTGTTTCTTTTCAGGAAGAAACTCACAGTCATAGGAATAATCGGCCATACACAAGGAGTAAACAAAGCCAATAAACCGCCAAGAAATCCGGTGACAAAGACATACAGCCAAGATTTATCCTCTTGAGAATGTTCTTCCCCCAACTCTTGCAGTTCATTAATAACCGACTTCCAAAGATCACTTTCCGATTGCTTCTCTAGCACATTTGCCGGCCTCTCTTCCTCTTCTTTTGCAACTGCTATATCTGCTTCTGCTTTTTTCCCATATTGAAAAGGAATTTGAGTCGGAGGTAAACAGCTCTCATCATTACAAGCCCCAAACTCCAGAAACCCCTCTATAAAATAATCATTTCCTGTAAATTTCACTTTTTGGATAAACTGTACCGTATCTTCAAAATAGCGCACATTCATCTCGAACATCTTATCATAGATGCTGATTTCTTTTCCAACAGGTTGCAATTTACCCACTGTTTCTACATGACTACTCGCATTGATGTTGAAAGTAGCGGAAATAGGCCCATCATCCCCTAGTCCAGTCGAGTATACATGCCATCCTTTCTCTATCGAAGCGGTAAACACGATTTCCGCTTCCGTTTCAGAGGTCATTTTCAACTCATTTTTGAACTTTACAGGCTCCTTGATTTGTGCTTGTATATTCCCGATAGTGTACCAACCTACTAATAAAAATAAAATAATTCTCATTTTCTAAGTTCTAAATTATAATCTATTATACAACAAATTTATTTCGCTGTTTATATTCTATTGTGCTCGTCGGTCTCTTATATCTTTCAGCATCTCTATATATTCTGGAGAAGGATTCTTATTAGAGGTATCTGCATTTGATGGCGGGGGTATCACTTTGATGAATAAGAAGATGCAGAATATTACCCAGATAAGATTTATTGCTAAAAAAATCCAAACTTGCTTCATACGTTGTCGTTGTTTTTCTTTAGTTTCATTACGATATTTATCAGCAATAGACAAATATTGTCCATCGCTAATAAATAATCTATGAGCAACAAAAGTGAATATAACAGCCAAAAGTATACCTAACTCTTCATTGTTTGGTACTTCCAATGAATGTAATACTCCAACTATTGGGCCAACAAAAACAAAAGTAAACAATGAAGTCGGTAGTAATAACCCTGCCACTTCCGGTAACCGCTTTTCTCCCCACAATCTAAGCTGCCATATATATGTTCGATAAAACAGATATTCATATATCTCATATATATATATTCAAACCAACACCTCTGATTTTTCTTCTCTAAAAACATTGTTTACTAATTATTTATTACTCTTATTTTATCAAATAGCAAGCATCATTAGAATATTACCAACTCCTCCAAATTGCTACTGCATGAAAAGCAAAAAAAGTCGACAAAAAAACAGAACAAAAAAACCTTCATATTTTTATCATTCATAGTATTCTTTTTTTTAGTTAATTAATTATTTACCTGCGTAATAGAACGAAACCACTTATACTCCCCCTCTACTCCTTCTCTCCATACTTTCAATTGATATGGCTTGGTTACAAAATATTTGTTTAAAGTAGGATTGTAAATTCTTACAGCAAAATTGTATGTTCCTTCACCACCATATAATACTATAACAGTCGCATACCAATTAGAATTAAATATTTCCTTCATAGCCCCATCGGCAGGTACAGGTCTATCTATCCAAAATCCATACTCATTCCCTTGATAGGCACCTCTCGGTATGACTATCGGATATTCAGAATCATAATTTACTATTGATATGTATGTATTAGACAAAGGACATTTATCACTCTCCCCAATACATAATAATTCACTTAAAGGTAGTGTTTTTTCGTAATGAGAGGTTGAATACCAGTTAGTTACCACATTATCCACGACTTCATATTGTGATTTACTTTCAGAATCATCATCCGAACAACTGCTTATTAATCCTAACATTCCAATGAATATGATTAATTTATATAACGATTTATTCATCATAATATTCCATTTTGTTTCTATTCATTTATGAAGCAAAATGGGGATGCCCTCACTAACACCTTACCGAGAAGCATCCCCTTTAACTTAAGAGAAAATTTATTTCACAAGAGATTTAGTCTTACTAATATAAGTTTTCTACTTCCGGCTTGTTATAAATAAGCGAGCCAAAAGTTCCCGCAGGACGTTTCAAAGGTACAGATGGTACTCGAATGATTTCATCTGGTTGCGAGCGGGTCATTCCTGATCTTCCACTACGTTTCACCGGTTCACCTGTCATTGGATCCACCCCTTGAACATCGCATAGTGCCCAATATAATGGATAGTTGAAATCAAAGTTATCCCAATCTCCAAAAGCATAAGGAAATACATTATCAATGTCATCCTCGTAATCCGAGTTTTGATTATTCAACATGACGTCCGGATCAATACCGTCAGCATAATCTCCCCAATCCTTAGCATTAAAAGAACGGAAAGTTATCGGAGCAAATTCATAATATTTATTTCCATATTTATACTCTTGCACTTCCATTCCCACGTTCTTTCCTTCCGTACGACTACCAAATAATTTCACAGGGAAATCTATACCTCTTAATCCACTAATTATCAATTCACTGGCGGAAGCCGTTTCTTCTGAACAGATGATTCTTACAGAACTAAGATTTAGATCATCACCATCTCCAAAACGGATATATTCATCCGCACCGGAATTACGTTGCATTCTCATAAATACATCCGAACGATGTGATGTACCGGCGATAGAAGCGGCTAAATAACGAGCTAATTCAACTGAACCTCCATTGTTGAAACGTAAATCCAAAATCAAATCTGTGATACCTTCTGTCTTGAACTGTTGAATTACATATTTTAAGTCTTCCTCAAAATTCAAATCAAAACTTAGATAAACTAAATAACCGATGTTGAATTTATTCTCTTTTTTATCTTTTATAAACATCGAATTCAAGATAGGACTATTATTATAACTACCAGTGGTTAATGTAGTAGTTCCATCTATTAAATCATAGCCGCCCCGGTTTTCATCAAAAACTTTACGCCTAAAACCAATCTTAAAAGTTTCACCTCCACCTGCATAAAACAGAGTGCTCATGTATTGCTGATAATTATTCCTGTTCAAAGTAACCCCATCAACAGAAACAATCACATCGCCCCGTCTCAATCCGGCTTTTTCTGCAGGAGATCCTAAATACACATATCCAATGGCTAATCCAATAGTTGTCTTATCCGGCATATAAGAAGAGAAAAACGTACCAAGTCCCGAACCTGCAACACTTGTTGCACGAGTATTTGCGCGCGTTCTACTGGAACCGGTTTCCATTATATAAGAATAGATATAACGCTTACCTGCATTGACAGAAAATGCACGATAAGTTCCACCATCTTCCGTGTTAGTTTTCATTGGTAAAAGATAAGTTGACAGAAAATTATCATAAGAGACTGATGCATAATCTACATCCAGTGTATTATATTCTTCCTTAAAGAGATAATGTTCCTTCAAATATTTATCCATATACTCATTAAGAGCCAGATTTACTGCTGTTCCGGAACCTCCTCCCTGCGTAATTGTACAGACTGTAACAGGCGTTTTATATCCTTCCACCTGTACTACAACTGTCAATATTCGTTCCTGTCCGGCTTCATTTTTATCAACCTTTACCCTGAATCCTCCTTTACCGGCAGCAGAACTACCACTGGTATTAGTAATAGCCGCCCAGTCCGATCCTGTAGAGTATTGTAAAGAAGGAGTCCATTTTCCTGAAGCAGTAAACGAAATTTCAACAGTTTCCCCATAAAGTGAAACAGTCTTTTCCGTTTCACTGCTAATTGCAGTGATTCCATTATCCGTACCGCCAACTTCTCCTCCGTCATCACTATCCGAACAATTACTGAAAGCAATCAGACACAAAGCAAGCAATACTACACTATAAAAGCTATTAAATAAGTTTTTCATCTATTATTTTATTAAATTAGAAATTAAAATTATTGCGTCGGAGCATCTACTACAGTTTTAGAAACCTCGTAAAAACGTCCTTCTTCATCTATCCAGGTAACATTGATATTAGTTGGCAATGTTCCATAAGTACTTCCCGAATAAGTTGTTGTTTGTTTTACACCATTTTGCATCACATACCTGATTTGTTCATCATACATACCAGTCAGGTAATCTGCCGGCCCTGCAAATACATAAAAGACTTTGCAGGCAGACTTAGGTTTCACGGTGTAAGAAACCGTATAGAACTTGTCTTTTTCTATCTTGTCAATTATTACTTCCGGAACACTGGCATTCCACAAAGCGGCGTCCCTTTCTTTTCGCACGTAAGTCGGCTTCGCACTGGTATACTCCTTCTTTGTTATAGTTGAAGAAGGATTACCATCAGCATCAACTGCTATCATGAACAGTACATATTCTGAATTAAATGCAATATCCTCAATCACCAGTTGATGATTCTTCAGTTCAGCAGCAACAATTTCAGTAACATTATCATTCATAATTAATGCTTGCTTTACTGTCTCTTCATTTCCCCAATACGGATAGCTTTTGAAATCACTCAATTTCATGTGGACATAACGGAATTTCACCGGATTTCCGGTCGGGGTCAGCGTTAAAGTCGTAGAAACAGTTCCTGCCTCTATTGCCACATCCACCGAAATTGAAGGGTTATAAGATATTTCCCTAGAATCGGCTTGCACTTTCACTAATGATCCAAGTTGTCCTTTGTCATTTAATGCTACTGCAACCAAAAAGCCTTTTGTTCCCGGTTCTAAAGAAGCTCTTTCAAAGTTTTTTGCCTCTTTGGAAGAATCTCCGTTTTTGATAAGATAGGAAATAACTTCTTTGTCAGTGCCATAATTTGCCAAAGTCTGTTCTTTCATATAAGAATAATAGAACTTATAGCAGTCAGTTCCGGGAGTAATGGTCGCACTTACACTTGAAACTGTAGCAACAATACTACTAACACTTACAGTCGCTGCTCCGTCATACGTCAACGCAGGAACGGGAATCTCCACCGCTACTAGTTCTTCTGTTTTATACCCCTTTTCTTCTTTATAAGGGATAGCCCAAAGTACGTATGTTGTTCCTGGTATTACCCTTGGAAGAAAATCCAACACTTTACCTTCCAACGGTCCATTATAATCCGAATACTGTTTGGTTCCGCCCCCAAAGGCCAAATCGTCAATAACCCCTTCTGGTGAATAATTGGACTTATCTACAATCCCTGTGTAAAAAACGTCACAGCCCTTTCTAATTGCAGAAACCGTTGCACCTTCAAAAGTAATATCCGAAACCTTCAGTTCTACAGTTGCAGCAGTCTTAATCACGCTGGCAATCACATCATCAGGCAAATATGCACTACCAGCTTCAGATGAAGGTACTGCCCAAATCATATACGTCTTTCCAGCTTCGGGATCCTTACCTATCAGTTCAGCTAACGGCATTTTATCAAGAGCCTCTGTCTTCATATACATACGGGCAGTATATCCGTTTACTAATTCTGCTACAGCCTCTGCACTATATTCATTGATTTCCAATACTCCCAAATAATACATTTCTATGCCATTCGTCAAAGTAGTAGAAACTGTCTGCCCCACAGTAGATATAACTATAGGAGCATCCCCTATGATTACGGGAATCTCTGCGATAATACTCTGTCCGTTAGATGCAACAGCCATTATAGCTACTTTGCCACTCGTCTCTGCATACTGATTTTCTGCCACAGGAGCAGTAATAGTCAGCCCTTTTCCTGTCAGGGAAGCTTTCCAACCATCAGGTTTTGTTACGGTATATTTCGAAATTCCACTCATTTCAACTGAAATCAATTTCTCCTCACCGTTCGTAAAGTATTGCTTTCCGGACAATATATCACATTTCAGTTCCTTAGATTTCGACAACTTTAATATTGTGCCATCTTTCAGAGTAAAATACGCATAATCATCATCCTGACTAACTCCACTAAAAAGAGAGGTATCTCCCGTTCCTTCTCCGGACGCGTAAACACCGGTAGGTTCCCAAGTCTTTCCACCGTCCGTAGAAATCTCCCACTCTTTCGTATTCGTATTAATGCGAATCTTAGGAGCGGCAGCCGTTACAGGCAT
>ULMT01014305.1_pt1 | contig 27945 bp, 9 predicted proteins | sample 1951731 | NCBI WGS metagenome assembly ULMT01 (sample SAMEA4835558, study PRJEB28245) | human gut metagenome | biome: gut microbiome; material: fecal sample | place: Denmark | collected 2008
CTGTTATAGTGGAAAGCAATTTCGCTACTTTTAAAGGGAAATCAAGATTTATTATCGATTATGATGATATTGTAGGAACCCCTATAAATTATTTGTCTGAAAATATAGGTCTTGTAGCTTGTAATAATAAGGAGAATGGAAACAATGAAAGACAGATATGTGATATAGCTACCAAATACAGAGAAGATGGAACACAGGATTATATGGAGCCAATTGATCATATTAGGTTACCAGAAATGGAAGGAGACTGCGAAGTCCCTCATCGTCAAGAATCTATATTGTCAGCTCCAGTTCCACTAATAACAGGCCTTGTAGAAGATTATATCTATAAGGTTCTTAGCGAAATGGAACACGTCTCTACAGATTATCTATATACCACAGGAGGAGAAAATCAGAATAAGTATTCTGTGTTGTTTAATTACGAGACAATGGATTCTTTATCTGAATGGATGGAGGAAGCATTTTTTGGGTATAGCGCTGGCAGCATATCAGGTGATGGCAATCAACACCTTTGTTCTGAGTTTTATCCATACTTACAACCTGGATCTGTTTTAAAAACCGTGTCTGATGCTATATACGTATTAGATACCATGCCTTGTACATGCGGATGTTATATTGAGAGTTATTGCTCTGATCCTACTGTGTCAAGAACTGATTATAACAACTTTCAGAATTATAATTATCTTCTTGGAAGTTATATTCTTCATATAGATGGATGGAGCCAAAAGATAAATGGTGTAGGAGATTGGCGAGCCGGTAGATCTACCAGTACAGTCATAAATAATCAGTATAGATCAAAGAACGGACCCAGGTATTGTATTGAGCAATTTTGGCCTGAAGCTTCTGAGAAGTTGCAAGATATGATATATAAAAATTCGGATACCGGTATAGATGAAACTGATTGGAAATTTGAAGGGTATGTAAACAATGCTACATTTGATAATCCTACAGGGGATAAGCTTAATATTGGATTCGCATCTGAATTTGTGGTATGGAAGTTTGTCAGAAATGTAATGACAAATGCAAGATTTATTAGAATCAATAGACCAGAAGAGTGGGACATAGAAGGTTATAAAGACGAGAACAAAGTTCTTTATCTTGAAGCTCTTGGAAAGATAGATGGCGTAATGGATGCTGTGTCTACCAATTACGTTCGTGTTTCTTTTTGGAAGGATGTTGAAACATGGTCCCCTCTTGGAATAGTACCAGTTGAATTTGATAGACCTGAGTATGAATCATCTCATTCCGTTATTGTTAACATAGCAAAACCAGCTTTCGGAGAAATAAATGAAGAGTTTTTTGATTCTATAGGTCAAAATTATTTTTATGTTACAATAGAATCTCCTATTGTGGCAGTTCCTTGGATAATGACGTTTAGAAAAATTCAATTTTGTTCTTATAAAAATTATGATACCCCAGAAGAAGAGGAAGAAGAAGGGAAGAAGCCTTCCCGTGCTATTCTTGGAGTCGCTTTTGCTACGGGTAAAACCATATATCCTTATATTTTTGGTGTAAGAGAAAAAGAAATAAATAAGGTTGATTTGTCTGTTGATTCAATAACATTAAGATCAACAGTCGTATTTGCATCAAAATGTCAGACATGTGGAGATAGGCCCATCAATTGCAAGCCTCGTCCTTATAAATACGGAGATTTTGCATATTGGGAATCATCTGAGAAATATCCTGCTAATTTTGAACTTTATGATAGTAGTAGGATGAAAATAGACACAGGCAGATCTTATGATGATCCAAAAAAATCAGAAGCTTATTCTAATATTATGAATAAGTTAACAGAATATTATGGTGCTCCTTTGTCAGACAAAGATGGATTATCTTATTTCAAGGGCCATTCTTATGGAGGAGTAGATACTTCTACCGTATTTTGCCAACAACCTATACGTCATTACCGGTTCCCGGATAATAAGCATATACCTTTTATGAACAGTGATGAACGTGGATATGACATAGCTTCTGAAATATATCCGGTAGGTATTATGGTAGATGAGAACACCATACAAGTGTTTTTGGATTTTGCGGTGGATTCTGGTTTGATTACGCAACAACAAAGAGATACGATTGTAGGATATGAACTGTATCGTGGAGATAGGAGGCTAAATAGGTCAGTTGTGGCTTCAGGATTAGCCTATGATATGCTTAGATACATAGGAGACGATGGTAATGTAAATATCTATCCTAATTACCCATATAATGACCTATCACAAGATCAATATAATTATACGTCTGGCAAAAGAGACGAGTTTATATCCCATCCTTTCGACAAAGGAGGAAACGTGTGGTATTCATTCTGTTCGCCTGATATTTATTTCAACAAGCCCGAACTTCCAAATGAAGTATGTATAGACGGGTTTCAAAGAGGAATGTCTGTGGGCAGTTTCGTACCTGTCGAAGATCATCCAAAATGGACTATCTTAGGTCCTGCCGCATACACGATGGCTGCGTCACTTGCCGCAGTTGAATCAAGTGCGGCAATAGCCGCTATGATAGCAGAAGAGCTTCAGATAAGGGCGCAGTCTGGATACATAGGAGGGTCGGCTGGTCTTACCGGAGGAGGATTCCTAACGAATTTAAGTGTGGCTATGCTGTTTTCTTCAATGGTGTCAACCATCAGTCAAACTCTTGCTAAGGGACCAATATTGTACGGTAAGTACCGTTATGATTGGCTTAATACGTTTATAAACAATGGACCAAGACGTAATCATGCATGGTATTATACTTCTGTAGGATTATATAATTCAATGATAGGTATAACAGACCAGGATAAGTATGAACGAAATTTTGCTCGTGGTTTATCTTCTGCTAAGTACATGAAGTCCGGTGTATATCCTATGATGGATGCCAGTATGTCATCTAAATGGGGAACCGGTAAAAACGATAATGAGGGACGATTCTTATTTGTTAATAATATAGATCGTGAATCTTCGTTATTTTTATCATTTGGTGATCCAGGTGAAAAGGGAGATGGTAAATCGAAATATTTATTGGAATATCCGAACTATGTCTACAACTACGACAGTAGCCGTATAGATGATTCGGTTATTGCTGGAAGAGATGTTGTAGCAGGAAGAACATCCGAGCAATCCAAATCAGTTTCATACATCTGTTCTCCGTATATGAGGCTTATGCGATATAGGCCGGATCAATATGGTCAAATAGAAGATATAAAATGGATTTCCATAGGTGGATGTGGATTTTTCACTAATGAAAAGAAACTGATGTTCGGTGGCGATACGGTGATAACCAGGTTTTCGTTAAAGAGAAAATTCCCTATTTTTTATAATAGCGCTTTTGGTATTGGAGATATGATACCTTTCCCTTATATGGATTATAGAAATGTCGGATATCCTCGGTATTTTGTCAATTACGACACCGGGGAAGACGCTCTGGAGGTTACGGACAACGAACGTTTTAACAGTTGGACATCTTCTAATAAAGGACGATATCAGTTCTATCCTAATAGAAAAAGCTTATATGAGCTAAATGGTGATACGGCCGGCAAGTACGTTGATGGAAGATTTTACACATGGTTTTATGGTATTCCTCAATTCCTTGTAGAGTCTGAAATAAATTGTAATTTCAGATTAGAGGGACCTCAGCCCCATGAATTATTCTACCCAAAAGTAGGAGATTTTGTTTGGTGGACGCAGGAGAAGAACGTGTCTATACATAGGGATAATGATTACAAGATAAGTCCTATCTACTCATCAAGAATGACGTTGACGCCTAATGTATTGCCGGCGACATACGAACGTCGTTTTTATGATTGTGCTTACCAGCGACCTAATGGTGTTATATGGAGTAGGGCTGACGTATCTGAAAACAGTCAAACAGATCCGTGGCTGACATACAAACCTATGGACTATCATGAGTTCCCAACCAGCAACGGGAAGCTTATTCACATGAAGCGTATCGAGTCTAATCAGATTCTTGTCAGGTTCGAGGACCAGGTTTCACTCCATAACGCCATAGACGTAATCAAGGAGCGCACCTCCCCAGGGCAGGCCGAGATGGGCACCGGCGGTCTGTTTGCGTCCCGGCCTCTGGAGTACAACACGACCGACCTTGGTTATTCTGGAACACAGAGCACTGAAATAATTAGTTCAGAATTTGGTCACTTCTGGGTAGATACTAAAAGAGCACAGGTATTTATGACCGATCCGAACGGACGTAATCTCAAGGAACTTAGTGTAGGTATCAGGCATTGGCTCAAGCGTCATCTTCCTTTTAAGATTCTTAGATACGGAATAACTAATATCTTAACCGGTACAGAGATGACAGAAGAAGATACAGACAATAAATTTATCGGTCTTGGTCTGTCTCTTGGATGGGATAACAGGTATAAGAGGGTACTTATCACGAAAAAAGATTATATACCTGTTAAGAACCCGGCATATTATAAATATGATGGTGGAAGGTTCTTATACAATGAAACAGAGGTGCTGTCAAACGATAAGGAAATATCTTTAAAGGACGAACAATATTTCAAGGACGTGTCGTTCACTATCGGATATTCGTGTCTGAAGCAAGAATGGATTTCTTATTATTCGTTCTGTCCTGACTATTATATAGAACAGCAACAATATTTCCAGACAGGAATAAACTTCCCGGCATCGGATGAAGAAGGTGGCTTATGGAGCCATTTGCTGACGAATAAGAGCTTTCAGACATTTTACGGAGCAACATATCCATTTATATTAGAAGTGCCGATAAAAGAGAAATATAACGGTTCTACGCTGGCTTCTGTAGAATACGAGCTTGATGCAAGGAAATACGTAGATGATGTGAATTACACTCTTGACAGGAAAGTAGGTTTAGATACGATAACTATCTACAACGACACAAACAACTCAGGCGAAATTCATCTTGTTCCAGAAGAAAAGAATAATTTAGCACAACGTATATCATATCCGAAGATCGTAGGTGACCATACTGAGGTCCTGGATACTGAGGTATATAGAAGACATAAGTTAAATGACTTCTTCAACAGGGTTGACGATGACCGATCTGAAACACCTATCTGGATCAAGGACGATAACGATATAAATAAGTCGGTTAATTCTGATGCTCTTAATTTCATACGGTCATGGCTGGACAGGTTAAGAGGAAGTTGGATGCTGATGAGGATAAAGAAAGTAATTAGCAACCGGAAGATTATATTCCAGTGGTTGATTTCTGAAGATAAGATTAAGAATAGATAAATTACAATATTTAATAAGTTGAAAATAAGTAGTTTTTATTTTGTGATTTAATAATAGTTGAATATGTTTGTAGCGCCTATTGATCCATCTCGGACAGATAGGCGCTTATTTATGACAATTTAACCAATAAAACCACCATGCTTTAGTAGGTGGATGAATTGGGTTGATTAATTTTGAATCAAAATTACAAATAAAAAAATGATTTCATACAAATACAACATCTATCATTCAAAGAAAACGAAGTATCTTGACAAGATGTTTCGTGAATGTTGTTTTGTGTGGAATCATGCTTTAGCTCTACAACGTAGATATTATAGACTGTTTGGGAAATACATACCAGTTGGTAAGATGCAAAAACATTTCTCTAAAAGAATTAATAGAAATCTTCTTCATTCCCAAACAGTACAAGAAATCCTTCAGAGACTTCGGAAGGGCATTTCCGAATTGGAGAGCAAGAGTAATTCCAGCGATAGTAATATCGGGGTTTCTTGCGCTTGTATCCAAGAATCCCATTCGCTTTAGCGATGGGAGTATGTCAAAGAGGATCTAATATCTTGAACATAGCTGGCTGGTCAGAATCTATCTTCGATGTTATTAACAGCAAGTTCTGCGGATATAAGAATATGATTGAAGAAATTAAGAAAATAAAAATATAATCATTGATTTTGCTTCAATAGTAAACAAGTTTTAGCTTTAAAGGTATAGCCGAAGAAGTACGTGAGTATATCTTCGGCTTTTTTGTTTATCTTTGTTGAAAAACAGTTTGTTATGAAACAAGTATTATATAAAAATGATATATACCCCTATAATGTAAGGGTATTGCTTGGAGCAGATGAAGAGTATATAGTTAAGACGTTCGCCAACCTGGAAGTAGAAGATCAGAGCTGGGAGGGGTGGACTGATGATTATGGTGGCAGAACTATTTTCGTAGGAAACCGAACCAATCACAGGAAAGAAATATGTTTCTTATTTCATTCGCTGTCTGATATGGATGTTAGAACCATAGGACACGAATGCCTGCACGGTCTTTCTATTTATTGTAAGTATCTTAATATGGATTACGGTTTTGAAGTCGGAGGAGATGAGCATGCCGCCTGTCTGATGGGATGGTTAGTTGATAAGGTTTGTGATGCTTACCATAAGTTTAAGAAGGAGGAAGAAAAAGATGGCAAAGAGGGGTGAGTACATAGCATCAAAAGATAATACGTCTGTAGGAAGGCCTGGCATAAATGAAAATGTTAATAATGTAAAGACTGGTGATTTGGCCGGTAATAATATTATGTCTCTTATTATGTCTTTTATGCCTGTGATAGGAGACGTACAAGATGCAGTTGATTTAAAAGAGTCTATAGAGGATAAGGATGCCGTGGGTATGGTTCTTGGGGCAGCAAGCCTTTTACCTTTTGTCGGATCTGCTGCTACATACGCAAACAAGGCGAGAAAGCTGGAAAAGATGAAGGAATCTGTCGTGTCTTATTATAAGGACATAGCGATTCCCATATACAGAGAAGTCTCCAATAATAAGATATCCAAATTAGATGACGGAGCCAAAAAAGCGTTTCAGATAATGGACAAGAAGAAAATGGACCCAGAACGGATATCTGATTATTTAGATTATTTTGAAGGTATAAAACCGGATGAGCTTAATGCTGCTAAGCACGCCTATGAGTATATGAAATACATTGATGACTTTTCGGATGTGGCTGATGACAGATTTAATGAGATAAGCACTTCACTCGTCAGCAGAGAAGATCTTGAAAAAATGGGACATGGTACGGCCAGAGGTTTATACGATCCTGAAACCAGCACTATATACATTAGAGATGATTTGGATGATGATGGTATATATTACAATTTAGTACATGAAATAGGACATGGTATTGATAAAAATGACCATCTAAATAAAATAGAATCCGGGATAGTTATAGACGATGATGGTCTTAATCTAATAAAAAGAGCATACGACGTTCCGAGCAATATATCTCCTAAAACAGATTATGAAAAAAGATTGTATAAATCATCTGAATCTATTAATGAGAAAATACAGACAAATAGAGAGCTTAGAGCGAAGCTGTATAATATGCTAAAAGAAGAGATAGGTGTTGAACATCCTACGTTGGGGGAGCTACGGACTTTGATTGACGAAGGAGGATTATCACCTAAAGTGACAAGCAATATTCTTAGTAGCCTTAGTGGGTATGGTGAGGTATATGCTAAAAACATAATGTCTGGAAAACAATACGAGCAAAATGATTTGATAAAAGAAGCATTAAAAGGCGTGCCTTCGGTGTTACTTCCGTATGTTTTGTTAAATGCGTACAAGGAAGATAATGAAAAACCTGATTTTAAAGAAGGGGGATGGTATCCAAGTGACACGCTCATTGACTTTCTCATAAGTAAAGAATGTTTTGAACCGAGAGTAAGAGTACCAAGCAAGCCTAATAAAAAAACAGGTAAAAAAGACAAGGAGACGACCGGTTATGGTGTAACTGATGAGGATATAGTAAAAAGGAATAAAGGAAAGACAATAACAAAGTCACAAGCTAAAAAAGACTTCAGAGAGGCTGTAAGAAGACGCATCGGTCAGTTTATGGAAGCTACTCCTAATTTTGATAAGCTAAACAATAACGAGCGGGATGCCTTGTTTTCGTATTTTTACAATATAGGGTATGGAGGTTACACTGATCAAAGTCCTGAATTTCAAAAAGCGTTGTCTAATCTTGATAAAGAAAAAATAGCTCTTAACATTGATTTTGATTACAACAACGAAGATAGGAAAGGAGCTATGAAAAGGAGGAATGCCGAAAGAAGATTATTTCGTCTTCCGGTGGGAGAGGATTTCGAATTTCATATTGAGTCTGATAACTATCCAGAAGAATCTAACGTGATTGATAATGCAAGCATAGAACCAGAATCCGATTCTATCCTTAGTGCTATACTTAGCACAAAAAACGATCTTGAATTACAAGACCCGATTTCCACTACAAGAGGTGAAGCCTTTAAAGAAGCCAGGAAAAGAGGTCTTAAGGAATTTACATGGAATGGAAAGAGATACAATACCAACATCAAAAAAGAAGGTGGAGTGGTTGGTAAACAGCGTGAAGCATATGAATACTTTACTGGAAAACGAGGCATGTCCAAGATACAGGCGCTTGCCATCATAGGTAATCTCATGGCTGAATCCGGTCTTAAAGATGACATATACGGAGACAACAGAACATCATACGGCATACAGCAATGGCATAATGAGCGCATGGATAAGCTATTCAAGCACGCTAAAAAGAAAGGTCATTCTACACCAACATTCAAAGACCAACTTGAGTTCTTAGCTGACGAATACGAAGGAAAGACCGGATATTCTAATTTCTTATACACAAGAAAAGGAAAAGAAGGACCAGGGTATTACAACTACAGCCGGCAGGACTTCATGAACGCCGATAACCTTAAAGATGCTGTAATAGCTTGGAACCAAGGAGCAGGGCGCCCTCATAAGAGTGTTATAAGAAATGATGACCGTTATAACTATGCTATGGAAGTTGCTAAAAATCTTGGTTTGGAAATTGAAGAAAATTCCGTATCTCCGTATGGTCAAATGGGATTCGGAGATGATGCTGAAATAGCAGCATCGGTAACACTTCCAGAGGTAGAAGTGGCAGCCACCCTCCCTAACCCGGAAGCCTCGTCCCAGGAGGGACAGTCCGAGGAAGAGAGATTCCGTACATGGACTGAAACGTATGGTAAGGACATCGTAAATCATTTACTGACGTTAGACGGGAAAAAGGATGGTGATGACAGTGATTACAGCATGATGTATAAACAGCATGAAAAAGAAAGCGAAGAGGATAAGAAAATGGCTTTGATTAATGCCGTGCTTCCCAATATACAACTTCGCATTAAAGGCGTCACTGACAATTAGAACAATTATTTTATTTCTCATATTAATAAAGCGAAGCCGGATTTGAGACTCGTTATGCGGATACCGGAGGTTGAAGAACGATATCAAGATAATCCGGCTTTTTTGTGCGATTTCGTGAAGGATGGAACTATCATCGCCTTGGTTTAACAGAACAGACCTACGTACCTCCACTGTCCTGACGGGTATGGACGCCCGTCTCGCCTACCAGCCTGCCTAATTCTCCACTGGCTACCTAATATAACTATTAACGTCACTCCATCACCTATCTCCCTTCAGTCGATAGGTTCAGTCGTTTTTAAATATTATAAGTTCTTTCGCATCGTTCCCTTTGGTCACGATACTCAATCTTTTAACACAATTAGGCGAACAATACAATGACGGAAAAAGTAATTTGTCAATCCGTTCACTCACTTAACTCCCTTCGGTCGTTAAGTTCATTCACTGTAAACAATTATATGAATAAATGGTAAAGTATATAAAATAATATAAATAATATAATGAGTAAGATCATTGAAAATGGTCTTAATATTAAGGAAAACGGAGACTATTTATAGGCGTAGTTTTAATTCAAGATTTGTTGTCCCACCCCTGAAGGTCAGGAGGTTACGTTCAGAACCGTTTTCCTGTCTCTTATCCAAACCGTCATAAAATAAAAAACCTTGTATCCTATTTCTCTCAAACCGGATACAAGGCAGTGCATTTTCTTCTTTTTATGTAAAATCATATATTTGCACTAAACAACAAAAACAATATGGAGACAAAAATAACTGAAATAATGAATCCTCACAAGTTACACGACAAGCTCTTCAAGAAAGAGCAGGTCTCTCCGATAGAAGTTATATACAATAGCTTCAGCAACTTAGGGTACAATGTAGTACGCCGTCCATCCGGTCAGTGTTTAGGCAATTTGAGATATTTTAATCTATTTTATGACAAGCATACTCATCATTTCTATCAGAAAGACAGGAAGTTGAGATATTGTAGCAACTTTCTCATATCTGATTACTGGAAAGATAGAGTGCGATGTTTCATAGTTTGGAACTTTGGCTTTGGAAGATTCTTTCCGTACAATGACTTTATTGAGGCTATGGTTTACGACTATCTCCGATATGGGAGAAAGTCAGTTCCTTATCTTAAAAGCGTGCAAGAGGCTGAAGAAAAGTGCGTAAGGTTCTATATCCGGTCTCAGATAGATATGCTCCGTAAGGAAGGATATGCTGCATATCGGGCTAAGTTTAAGGAAGAACGTCCTCAGTATTTCATCGGAGACGATAGGACGGTGTTTAGATGCCTTGACAGCTCTTTGAAAAGAGAAGAGAAGATTGCTGCATGCGTAGCCCACAAAAGGGCTTTAAAAGAAGGGATAATGACTTCCTTCATCAATCACCTTAAGAAACATCCTACCACTTTATATTCGTGGTTCTCGTCAGAGGTAGATAGCGAAGGAAAGAATAGGCTCTGTCTATCTGAAAAGGCTGTTTCGTATTTGAATAAGAGACTGGTTCGCAATGGGTTAAAGTCTCTTTCTGCATCATATCTTTTTAGAACGTTTAGAAAAATGGTGAAGATCTTGTTCGGTTCCAATGTCAGGTCGTTTTTGAATAGCTGTCTGATGTCTGTTTCAACAGAAGAGGTTTTAACCAAATCTATGAAGAAAATAGTTTCCAAGACAGTGCTGTTTTTGTACAAGAGAGCGCTTAAGAACTATCGCCGGGCATGCGGTCTTAAGTACGACCCTGATTCGGGCGGTTTGTCTGCCGTACATGATTGATTTTTAAACGTATCCCATAACGTTGGATTTTCTCGTTCGTTTCTCTTATCTTTGTGAAAAAAGATAGTATGAAATTACGAATCATAAAAAATCGTCCGATATTCGCTCCTGGCGGTAGTGTTCAGGATAAGAGACAGGATATTAATGTATCCTCTACTCAGCCTATTCTTGATTATGGAACGCCTGTTAATAAATGGGGTGAATCTGATATTCAGAATATATATATGCCTTCTGATGTGACTTTAGAAACAGAGGAGGGGGAGATAAATCCATTTAGTAGTATGCCTACATCCGATCCGTTTTTTGAAAATCATGATGCAGGATATGCAGGATATCTCGCTGATAATAGGGGCATGGTTAAAAACGTAGAGAAATCAGTCGTTGATAATGCAATGAATTTAGGTGGTGTTGATGCTGATTCCTCTAAAGAAAAACGTTCCCAAGATGGTAATCCTCTTGATCCTATGACTACCCCATATTATTCACCTGATCTAACCGGCAGAGCTCAAATGTTCGGTACAAGTCTTGGTCGGATAAGAGCCGGTAATAAGGTCGGTGCTAATGTGGCTCAAGCTGCCTTGTCCGGTGTTAGTTTAGGATTAGGTCTTACTCGTAATATCATGGGAGCTTCATCTGCTGCGTATGCAGCCAGCAGAGACGAGCAGGCGGCGAGGGAAAAGCTCGAAAAAGAGCGCCGGCAGCAGTTTATCCGATGGGAACGTGAAGGCGGTGGTGTTAACCTCGGAAATGGACAGAGAATAGATTCTTCCGATTTGACAGGAGAATACATTTACCCTCTTCCTAAATCTATGGAGGATAATGCTAATGTTGAGATAGAAAAAGGAGAATATGTTTCGACTCCGGATGATGTTGGTCCTATGGAGGCAAAAGGTAACAGGCATGAAGACGGCGGCACTCCCGTTGATTTGCCAGAAGCTCATATTATTTCAGATTACCGTACTATTGATGATGATTTTGCTTCTTACGTAAGGGAAAATTATGGCATTAGAGCTACGGAAAAAGATACATATGCTACGCTTCTTGATAGGTACAAGAAAAAAATAGGATTGTCCGAAAAGTATGATGATCAGGAACGTGTTTTCAAGAGGCTGGAAAAGAATAAGGATGTTAAGGATAAAAATACTTCTGAGTTGAATAATTCTATTCTTTCCAAGTACGTAAATGATAATCAAAAGGAAATAGACGAACTTGAGGTGCAATTCAGGTCTTTTGCTGATATTGTCTATAACAAACAAGAGGAATCCAAGCGCCAAGAAAAGATAGATGCTTTCTTTAGAGATGGCGGAAAGGTTGATTTAAATGCCGTAAGAAAGCAGGCTAAGGCTCTTAACGTATCTGAATCTGATGCTAAAAATTGGATATACGATGAGTATGTAAAGAGAGTTAGGAAAATGGCTGAAGGCGGCCCTACCAAAGAGCAAATAGAGTGGGGTAAGAAAGTACAGCAGCTTTTAATGAAGCAGTTTGGACGTGCTCTTAATATGTCTATAGTAGATGTTGCAGACAGAGAGCAGATCCTTAATCCTGATTCTGGTGTAAATTCTAATCAAAATCTGCAACACAGAAGCAGTTCCGGTTATGGTAGGGTAAACAACAAAGCTATTTCTAATTTGCTTGATATTAACCGTTGGGCTAATAAATACAATACGGATGGAGATTTTAATACAGAAGGATTCCAGACTGGATACAATAGCCAACTAAACAACCTATGGGCTTTGGCAGAATCAGGTGCTATAGCCAATGCCGAAAAAGCCAAGAAATTTAGAGACGAATACGGATTTTGGGGAGAAGATGCTGGTAAGTACGACCAAGGAAGTAAATCGGCATATAACTCATTTGCCGTAGATGACAAATTTGGGCAAACTACGGCAACCAGATCATTTTATGGATTGGATGTAGTTACTCCTGAACAAAAGAGATTGTTGAACGAAAAAGGGATAAAGAATTATGTTGACTTATTTGGTGATAAATCTGATGCAGCTAAGAAGATTCTGGGTGCCGATTATAATAAGTTTGCTGCTTTAAAAGATAGCGGTTTGATGTCAGAAACAGACTTTGTTTTAGAAGCCGTAAATCCGGCATCAAAACCTATAGAAGCTGAACCTGTAGGAACCGGCGCTAAATCTCCCAACCCAGGTTCTCCAGGCAGGATAGAAGTGAAGAAAGAAAATCCTGTTATTAATACTACTGTAGAAACGGAAGCTGAGGAAGAAGATGATACAAAAGGAAGAAAAGGTGTCAATCCTGCTTTATCAGGTCCTATATTCCCTGAGATGTTGAGGATGCTTGATACCGGATTAGAGATAGAGGGATTGGAAAGGCATCAGGCTCCGAGAATAGATCCTGTTCTGCAATCTGCTGATCAGTATATCAACGAGCTCAACCGCGCGACATCGGCTCAGTTGGACGCAGTAGGTGACGTGCCCGACTCCCAGCGCTCCGCTATTCTGGCTAATATGAACGCCATAGCCGGAAGCAATATAGCCAAGTACATTAACGAAGTAAATTTCAATAACGCAAGGCAAATAAACGAAGCTGATAGATTCAATGAAATGGCTTATGTTCAGACAGACGATAAGAACATAGCGGAAAGGCAACGTTATGAATCTGGGTTATTGAAGGCTATGGCTATAAGGGATGAAAATCTTGCTCGTTATTATGATAGCATAAACAGCGAAATACAGAATAAGTTCAATGTTCGTACATCGTTGAATACCATAGCTTCCATAGCTCCGAATATGAGAATGCTTCCAAGTGGCCAAATTATTTACGTTCAAGGTAATCAGGATGTGATGAATATGGGTGATTATTCTACACCTTACTTGAGAAGTTTAAATGAAGAAGATGATGAAACTAAAAGAAGAAGGAGGACCAAATAGTGGCTTCACAGTATAGTATTTTAAGGCAATATGCCCCGTATGTTAGTCCTTACAACATAGATCTTGTTAAGGACGTCATGATGTACAAACAGCAGAAGGTTGATGCTGCTCGTGAAAAGATCTATACCCAGGTAGATTATCTTATGGGTCAAGAGATAGATAAGCCTGAAGCCCGCGCTTATATGGAAGATAAGATGTCAGGTGTGATTGCTAACATCAATCAAAAATTCAAAGGCGTGGATCTTTCTTCTGATGGTGTTACGAGAGCCATACAAGGAGAGATAAGTTCGGTGTTAGATGATACGGTCATTAACGCGATTGCCGGCACAAAAGAAGGCAAGAGGGTTATGAAGGAAATAGAATCTATAAAACAGAATCATCCTGAACTTTATTCTCCTATTAATGAATGGCATGCTTTGGACCCTTATTACAAATGGAGGTCAGATGGTAAAGCAGGATCAAGGTTGGGAGGTCTTCATTATTCTCCTTATGTCGATTATACTAAGGAGATAAATAAGCTGGTCAGTGATTTTAGGAAAAACAACGAAGGCAAGAAGATTCAGACAACAGAATATGATGTTAAAGGTAATCCTACTGGTGGAATCATAGAAGTCAACGTAGATGAGCTTACTGATTCCCAGATAAGGAATTTTGTGTCTGCTAACTTATCTGAAAACATGAGGAATCAGATGAGAATAGAAGCATCATACATGGCAGCTACCAATCCGGTGTTCAGTAATCCGGATTTGGTTAGTCGATACATTGGGTCTTATGTCGAAAGATACGATAGGCACATAGGAGCATTGGAAGCAAAAAAGAAATCAGTAGGGGATAATAAGGATATTATTGATCGTATTGACAGTCAGATACAGGAAGCTAAAAATCAGAAAGCAGAAGCCAAGAGGGAGGCAGATATGATAATAGCTTCATCAGATCCGGTAGCGGCTGCTAATTTTGTTGTTGCCAATAATCTTTTCGATAAGATGACTGATGCATGGAGATACGACAATACAAGTTTTGAAAGGAAGAAAGATGATCTTTATTTTGCAAGGTTGGCAGAGGATAGGGCTCAGCAAAAGTTTTTGACTGATAATGCTAAGTCTATGGTTGAAATATCGTTGGCAAAAGAGCAACTTGCACAGGCTAAGATTGAAACCGAATACATGCGTACTTACGGTTCCAAGATGGGCACTGAAAGCTCATCCGGAGGCACAAGAGGAGCAGGCGGTGTAGGAGTGCCGATGGCTCCTATGGACGGGCCTACGGCTATCAATTCTGGAACGGGTAAGATAGGATCTGTTAATTTGGCTAATATCCCTTATGAACAACTCACATCTTCTTCCACAGAGCGTAGAGCAAATTTATTGAAATTATATAATTCATTATCTCCTACAGACAGAAGTAATATCGTTGCAGCATCATACGAAGAAGAAAAAACTGACCCAGGATTGTATGCTAATATGACTCCTGAAGAACGGATATATTCTTATTTAAAAAATAATGGAGGTCAGAAAAACGGATATTTTGGACAAGGAAATAACAGACTGTCTGAAGCTTATGATGCTTTACTTCTTTCTGATTCTAAGGCAAATGGAGCTACAAAGGCTATAAATAACATAACTGATTATCAAATAGATAATATAGTTACTAAAAAAAATAAGGATATTATCAGTAAAGTTCGTAATGCTAAGTTTATGAAAGGAAATTCTTTTATAAATCTTACCGATACAGATGATAAGGCTGGAGCCTTCCTGCTCGCCACAGCCATAACAACTGGTGTATCTGATGCCGTAGGGTTCAGAGGATACATGATGGACCCTTCAAGAGGAATAGATATTCTTAGTGCTATATCTCCGTCATTAGGAGCTAAGGCGAGTGCCGGCAAGTTGGGGAAAAACATATCTGATGCTATTACAAGCGAGAATAATGGTTCTTCTACTGGTACATTGGCTCTTATTAATGGAATGAAGAAACTCAACGGCGATCCTGATTTTAATATATCAGATTATATGACCATAGATAAGGATGGTGATATAGATTTAAAAGATTATCAGGAAGGTGAACCATTAACTATTACCCAGCTAAGATATGCTGAGAAAAACAGTAGAGTGTCTGATATGATAGCAGGTCAGATGCAGGATGAGATAAAAATGTCTGTATCTCCTGATCAGATTTCTGATAAGTTATCTCAGTATCATTACCTTGATTCTTACAAAAGATACAATTGGAATGCCGATTCACCGGAAAAGTCTTTGCAGAAGGCTCAGTTTAGAAGATTGTCTGGTTACATGGCAGGAAAGGTAAATAATCTGGATCCTACTGCTATTAATGCCATTAATATGGATGCCGAGATAGATAATGGCACTGTTAGAAGATTCTTGACTGCTCAAGTAGGTTCCGGTAAAAATTCTTATGTTACAGAAAGGGTTGAGATTACGAATGACGAGCTTCTTAAGGCGGGTATAGATCCTTCGGTCGAGGAGCGTAATTATCCGGTGGATGGTTACAAATCAAGTTTTGGAACCTGTGATTTTGTAGATACCGGAAAGAAGGAAGGTTATTCTTATGATAAGTATCTTATACGTAATGGTCTTCCCCGTTTGGCTTCTAAGGCTGATGTTAAGAATGATCTTTATGATATAGTAAAGGTTCATGGTTCTTACCTTAAGCCAGAAGAAATGAATGTTGTTAAAACCCTTGTTGATAATTTTATTGACATGTCTGATAACATATCAGTTCAGTTGGAGGGAATGGATGACAGGGGTTCAAGAGAGGTAGCGGTCAATTTCTATGACAAAAGGACTAAAAATTCTAAAAATCCTGCATTGTTGTTCTCGGATTTTGTTCCTTTGGATCCAGGTAATGATGAGTATGCGGATTACTGGAATAGCATTCACCAGAAGTGTCCTCAGTACTTCTTTGTAAAATACGTGAAGGAGGCTGTTCAAGAACGTCTTGATCAGATGAGGGATCCGTATATGAGAGGAATAAATATCACGCCCAATATGAATGACAAGTTTAGTAAGTTGAACGATTTTTTGCAGAAAATTTATGGCTGACAATAATATAGATAGATATAATCCTGCTGCTAAAACCACTTACGAAGATGTGGCAAGGCAAAGGAAATTAGCCGAAGAAGAGAATTACACTCCGGCTACATTACCAGAGACGACAATACCTCTGGTTCCTAATTATATGCCTGGTGAAGGTGTGTATGCCCAACCTAAATTTCCGGATTACGCATCAAGGATAGCTGCTGCCGAATACGAAGAACCGTATATAGCCAAGGAGATAAGCAACAGCTACTCGGAGGCACTGGCTCGTAACAGCTACAGGGGGGCTACACCTGTCCCGCCGCCTCTTAATCCCTATGGACCGAAGGTAAGTATCCGTGAAAGTCATCAGATGGGTAATGATGGGGTATGGCGTACAAAATATTCTAACTATATTCCGGGTATAAACAATGAAGATTATTATGCCAGGAGACAGAGCGGATGGAGTAAGTTTTGGAATGGTGTAGGCAAATTCGCTTTAAAATCCGCATTGTACGGTGCACAAGGAGTTGTGTCATTGCCTGACAAACTTATCAATATGGCATCTGAGGGAAGTTACAAAGCTGCGTTAAACACTAACATGGATAAGTTTGTAGGTGATCTTGACCAGCAAATAGACATGCTTCTTCCCCATTATTACAAGAAAGAGGTAGAAGATTATAATTTCGGTCAGAAGCTTTTTAAGGATACCGGTAATTTCTTATGGAATGATGTCCTTGGTAACGGAATGTCTTTTACCGTAGGAGCCATGATATCAGCGTACATGACCGGAGGACTTGGAGTTGGATCATTGGGCAATATAGGTGCTAAATTAGGTGGAAGAATCGGAGCTAAGTTAGCAGCAAGGCAAGCTGCAAATAGGGGTATAGGAAGCCTTAAAAGCGTGTTTAATGACTATGTAAGAAAAGGAGTTGCTACCGGAAGAAATGTAGGGGAGGCGGCTAAAACCATGACGTTGTTGGCTACCAGTGCCGGATTCGAGTCATCGGTTGAAGCAAATTCTTTTATGAAGCAATCTGAGTCTGATTTCAAGGATTATTATCGTAAGATTTATGGTCGTGATCCCAATGCAGAGGAAATGGCTGTTTTTCGTAATTCTAATGCTGATGTAGGTAGTGCTATATTTGCCGCCAATATGGGTATAGTAGGATTATCTAACTGGCTTCTTTTTGGTAAGTATATAGGGTTAGGAGGCAAGGCTATACCAGGGTTGGAAAAGAAGCTCAACAAGCATTTATTTGGATTAGGGACGGAAGTTGCGAAGCCGGGAGAGATGGCTATTAAAATAACCAATCCCAATATAGGACAAAAGATAGCAGGCAATGTTTTCAATATCATGAAAAGGCCGGTGTCCGAAGGCTTATGGGAAGAAGGATCTCAAGGTGCTGTTCAGAATACGGCTGAGGAATATGTTAAGTCAAGATATGATAATGTAGCCATGAACGGAGCCGTTGATGTTCTTGATGCTATTTCTGAAGGATTTAAAAAGCAATATACGTCTAAAGAAGGATGGACTGAAATAGGAATCGGTGCTATTATCGGTTCTTTGTTTGGTATGAGGGAAGGCTTCTTTGGGGTTAAAGAGTATAGCAATAGTCAGATCTTGCTGGAAAGGCAAGTGAATGAATACAACAAAGCATCTTCTAATCTTAACACGGCGGCTTTGAATACGTTGAAAAAATCAATGAGTTTAGGGCCTCAAGTTCGTTCCGATGCCCAGTCTATGACTGGCAAGGAGCTTGATGATGCTATGTTTGAAAAGATGTCTATTGACAACCAAATGGGAACCTTAGAGGATTCGGCTGAAAATTTTAGGCAGATGATTGATATGATGCCTATTTCGGAAATAGCCGAAGCTAATGGAATGTCTTTGGAAGAGGCAAAGAAATACAAGGATTCTATTATTGATAATTATAACAATCGTCTTTCGGATTTCAGATCTGCCCAGAGTTTTGCCGAAGATCTTATAGGTGATGATTCTAAGATTGAGTTTAGGAAATACGTGGCTCGTAATGCCTTCCTTGGTCTTCAATCAGAATCAAGAATGAAAGACATAGCTTCTGTCATAGAAACGCTTTCGGGGCAGCCTCGCGTGGCGGATGCTCTAAGTACGTTCTCCCGGCTGTCGGACAGGGCAAGGGAGCGGGCGATGGCTATCCGTGGCATACGGTCAAGAATAGAAGAACTTGAATCCGAAATAGAAGATCTTGCCACCCGCCCCCGTAACGTAGATGGAAAAGACCCACAAGCTGAGTCCATACAACGAAAAACCAGAGAATTGGAAGATCTTAGAACCAATTACAATAATTCGTTGTCTGAGTTATCAACGTTAATAGGAAAAGAGTTTTCGATAGAAGAGTTGGTAAGTAAAACCGAATCTGTTTTATCATCTCCTCTTTCTCCCATAAGTTCACAAGATGTAATAGAAGCCTATGATACTCTTGTGGCTTTTGATGATTATTTTAATGTAAAATCAAGACAGGAAAAGAAGTTTACAGCCAAAGACAAAGCCATGAGATCCTTGGTAAATGAATACCGTAGGAGTTTGATGGACTATAGGAATATGAATAATTTCTTGTCTAAGATGCTTGATAAAAGATTCTTAGCTGAGGAAAACAGGGGATTTTCAAAAGCGCTGTCTTCTCTATGGTCTACTCCTTATAAGGGGGATGACAAGGTTCCTGATTTTGCAGAGCCTAATAAAGTCGGTGAATATGACACTGATGAGGTAGTAGATCAAGCTGTGTCAGAAGGTAAGATTTCGGAAGACGAAGCTTGGACTATCAAGGCTTTTATGCATGCTCTTGATAAAGTAAGGGAAGATAGGATGAAGGAAGCAGAAGATGATATAAAAGAGTCACCGCTTACGGAGTCTGTATCGGATGAAGATTATGAGGCTGCTATGGATAATCCTATTATGGTTCCGGCCGTAAGGCAGTCTATAATTGATAAACTATATACAGGTAATGCCGATCTTCTTACTGAGAGAGAAAAAGATGTGTATGATAAATACAAACAAGATTTTGATGATTATGTATCGTCTTTGGGTGACAGTCCCGTTAATCTCATAAAATCATTATCTGAAAAGGCTGATAGGCTTACAAGTCCGAGATCTGTGTATGAGGATAATAAAGCTATTATTGATATGGCTAAATCCAATTTGGAACCAGATCAAAGGAAGGAACTTGATGATGCTATTTCTTCGTATGTTGATATAATGAACAGACGGGACAAAGGGGAGAAAGTTGACGAAGATAAGCTTGCCGATTCGGTATTTACCATAGAAGATCTTGGCCAGGTTGGAAACATCACGGATCTCCTTCCTTATATCGAACAAAACAGGATTATTGATAAAGGTCGTATTTCCGAATCTACGTTAAGTAATTTTGGGGAGGATGATGCTAATATAGATTCTCTTGTAAATGAATTAGACGAATCTGATAATACGCCGGGAGCCAATATAGATAGCGCCCAGAATCCAGAGACGTTGATGGTAAGAAGAATCTCCAATGACGGCAATGAAAGGTATGAAATTGCAGGTCTTAGAGCCGATAAATTTATATCTTCTATAAAATCATTGGTTCCTATTCAAATAAGCTCTGAAACGAACGCTAATGGTACTAAAAGGTATTCTCTTAACATAGGTGGAGAAACGGCTACTATAATTGAACTGCCTTATCATGCGAGATGGTCTATAGACAAAGAATCGGCTCGTGTTCTTAACCGTTACACAGATGTGTCTATTCAGGACGTGGGTAATTCATATTCTTTGGTTTATAAGCGTCTTGATTCAGACGAATTGGTTCCGTACAGAACAGGTGTTGGATTCGGAGAGAATGAAGTAGATAAAATAGATCAGGAAGCATTATCTTCTTTGAAGAAAGGAGATAAGGTTAATCTTGAGATAGATGCAAATGATACCTATAATCAGTCTCTTTTTGCCGAATACAATGATGCTGTTCAGTCCGGTGATAAAAAAAGAATAGAATCTGCTGAAAATAAGCTGGTATCCAATATGGTTATCAAGGTCATGAGTGGAAACAGATTCGTTTCTGTTGTAAAAGCTGACACAGGAGGCATAGATGGTATAAGTAAGATAAGAAGAACGGCTTTTAACAAGTGGAAGAAGGACGCCGGCCGGTCGGCCACCATCAACGTCGGCACGCATGTTGTTGCCCAGACCCTTCCTGGAAGACCGGTGTTTAACATGAGAGTAAACGGTCAAGGATATGGTCAGGTAGAAAATCTCCCTATTACCGAAAAAGGAGCTGAAAAAGTATCTGATGTCGGATATGTATTAAATGGCAAAGTCGTGCTTAAGAACGGATCTAAATACACAGGCTTCCCATTTGCTTATTCTATATTAAATGACAAGGGGAATAATTACAAAAATGTAAGAGTTCCGGTAGTTGTCATCAAAGGTAAAAACGGTCTTAATTATCTTTTCCCAGTTAGCCTGCGTTCTGTGGAATCAGAGGAAGGGCGGAAATGGATGTCTTTTATAGATATGCTGCTTGAATCCGGTGATTCTGAATTGCTACAGATGGGTCAAGATGGTATACAAGATCTTAATGCGTATCTAACCAAGTTAGGCCTTGATCCGGCTTCGTATCAAGTATCGTATTTGAATCCTATTTCAGGGCTTAGAAAAGCTCGTGAGGCTATAGAAAAATTATCTACGGTTCCTGATGTTGTTAAATGGGTAGAAGATGAAAGCAGGAATGTGAAAGACATTGTGACGTCTGAAGTAGAATCTGGAATAGATTTCGAAGGTGAGATGTTTGTCGCTCCTAAGATCAGGATTCAGTTTGGTAAATCATCTTCCAGACCTAAATCACTTATAGAGGATGATCTTCCTTTCTCTGATGAGGGTAAGACCGTTACTTCTAAAGAATACGTGGATGTTTATGAAGAGGAAATGCCAGAGGAAGGGGCTGCCCGGGAGACTCAGACGGCGCCATTAGCTCAGCCGGCTCCTGCGGCACAAGCTACGCAGTCCTTACATGGCAAGAAGCGCACCTCCAGAAAAAACTTCTCTCTTATGTTAAACGAAATAGAATCTCATATAGAAAAAGAAGGATTGCCGTCTTATGCTAATATTTTTGATTTTATAGCAAGGAAGATTGTAGGAGGTGATTTGAGGTTTCTTCGTGAGAGAGGTAATCCTAAAAGCCTTAAGGAAGAAATGGGATTAGAACCTAAAGGAACAGTAGGTGATAAAATATCCACTCCTTCTAAAAAGGGAGGTAAGACCTTAGAAGAATATGTTTCTTGGCTTCGTTCTCAAACAGATCAGGTGGTGGTTGATTATGTTGGTCCAAGATCTGACGAACAAATTATATCAGAGTTGAAAAACTTTTTGAAATATATTAATTTTGTTCCAAGCAAGGCTTTGAATTATTCTCTTAGAGTCAATGGCATGGATGCCCTAAAAGAATATGGCACAAAAGAGGAAGTAGAAAAAATGGAATCTGACATCAATAGTTTGGTTTCTGAAGTTTTGCCTACGGTAGATAATCAAACTGTAGAAGATGTTTCTACTGCAATAGAATTAAATAACCTGCCTGCCATATGGAGACCTATGGAAAGCCTTGATATGACAAACGAGGAAAAAATAGAGTTTTTGAATAACGTAGCAGATTTCCTTAGCGGCATTCCAGAGTATGATGCTGTTGTGGAGTCTATAGAGTCAGAATCAGATAATATTTTAAATGATGGAAAAGAAGGAAGTGCAGAAGGCGGTGCAGTACGCGCTGAGGAAGATGGCGATAAAAAGGGAGATGGAAAAAGAGAAGGACAACCCAGAGATGATGGCAAAGCTGAGGGAGATGTCTATTTACCTGGATCTGAAGAAGGAAGAGTAGATAACTATAAGAAGAACGGAGATAAGTTCTCTGATATTGCCGAAGTTACTTTATGGTTACTTAGAAGGGCTGCCGGCATAACCTCTATCCCGGAAGGAGAAGAGGTTTATGTAGAGGGGGATGAAGTTAATAGCATTATGACCGATATGGAATCAAGGTACGGGATAGACACCATCAACCACTCGCATACGACTAAGGCTATAAGGAATCTTAACGGCGTATCAGGTTATAAAGTAGAATACGGCTTAACCTTTTTAACATACGATCCTTTTATTAGAATATCCAATCCAAGGAAAGAATCTAAGGCCGAGAAAGACGAACCTCGTATATCCGAAGAACCGCTTACTCACATATCAAGGGTAACAACCCCTTATTTCCTGTACGGCGGTGATGAAGCATATACATCTGTTCCGGCTAAGGTAGAACCTATACCGGAGAAGATAATGGGTCGTAATGGCATTAAATTTGGTATGAGTGTAGTCGAGTTAACCAAATTAGGGTACAAAAAAGCTGGTGGAAACTGGATATATAAATTCTATATGAACTCAGGTGTGTATGATTTGTATAATATCAGTACCGGTGAAGCGTTTAGGGTAAAACCGGATCTTGGAGTTAAGATAAGTTCCAGTGCATTCATCCGCTCTTTATCTCAATCTGGTAGAAAAATACAAAATATGATGAGTAATATGAGCCAGGAAGAGATAGATAGAAATAAGAATCTCGTAGAAGGTTCTGATAATTCGGATTCGATAAATGAGTTAAATAAAGAGTGTTGAGTATGAGAAGGAGATTTTTTTAATGCTGCGGATAATTTTGTGGGAGGATGTTATAATAAGTTATCTAATGAAGAGATAAAAAGGCTTGGAGGAAAAAGACCTTATGTATGTCAGTTTAATAAAATTCATATACATATAGGGCCTGTATTAAAAGATCATGATTTCGATGTCAGTGATATAGTGTTTAATAGTGACTGGAATTATGGTGGTTATGAATCTACGGTTTATCATCATAGCAATAATGGTATTTTTATATTAGGTGGAAATAAAATTGGTAATATAGAAGACCATATGCAAGATCTAACATATTGGTACGAATATGATCCGAGTCTTAATGAAAATTATTGTTATTATTATTATGAAGCTGATAATAGTGGAAATGCTATTAAGTTGAATGGTGAGTTTAATGATGTTAGCACTGTTTTTAACATTCCCAGTTTGAAGGTTACCACTCTTCGTGATGGCAGTTTGAGTTTTCCAGAGATTTATATAGAAGGAGTTTGGGATCCGTCATTGTATAAGTCGATTTTATAATTAACTTTGCAAAAAAGTTAATTACAATGGGTGTCAAATGTCAGATAGAAAAAAAGGAAAATGAAATAAAACGGGTTAAGGCTCCTAACGGGGAGCCTTCCGTTCTTTACGAAAGTGCTTTAAAAGTATTAGGAAACAGCGAGCGGGCCCTTCAGGTATGGGCTAAGGCTTACACTCCTGGTTTTTTGTCGTATTACGGTCATTGGAACAACCCGGCTCCAGGGGAGATGTTTAATACCGATCTCAATGGCGAACCTCTTTTAGAAGACGTGCTGTCGTATATGAAGCGTCAGACTTATTTTGCTGATCCTTTAACGGCTCAGGACATTAAGGATGTAAGGGATTTCCTTTTGTCTACTCATTATTTTTTCAATGCGTCTTCATTGTCTAATGCTATCCTCTTCGATTTTTATGTAGATGGCAGTTTGATACTGAATGAGCAGAAATTAAGGAGATCCGGTTTGTATGATGAAACAGAAATAAGTCGTATTTTATCCGATCCTTCTGTTTTAAATGAGGTTTCGACTTCCATGAGAAAGTTAATAGATTCTTCTATTAACGAACCTGATAGGGAAAAAGATAATTATTTTATGTCTATTGACTATCAGTATGGTCCTATTGTTTACAAGGAGGGAGTGTTTAACCAATTTGGTAAAAAAGTACCATATAATCCTTCTGAGCTTTATTATGCTATGCGTAAAACAGTAGCCGGCATAAAAAACTTTTCTGAATTTTCATCTGCTTTTGAATCGTTGAGAAATTCATATCCTGAACTGGTTGAGAAATTCGTTTCTGATAAAGAATTTGCCGAATCTATGTTTGATGAGTTCTCATCTACGAATAAGATTCCGGTAATAAACATAGAAGGGGATGATGTGGTAGAAGGCAAGAGAAGATCCTTGTCTAAGCTACAAGATCTGTCTTATTACAATCCTGGCAAAATAGAGTTCCTAAGAGCTCGTATATCAGCTTATTTACATAGGGCTAATGCCGACACCGAATCCGATTTAAGAAGCATGATATGGGATATAGAAGAGGCTTGTACGTGGTTTGGCATAGATATAATAGGGACATCGGAAACTTATGATGGCACAGAAGAGTCTTTGAATAAGATAGATAATTTGATGCTGGATCTTGATATTTATGTGGCCAGGCATAATGATGTAAATTATGCTCCAACGTTGGCATCTTCTATAGATGATGTTCTTGGTGATAGCACAGATTATTATTTTGGATTATTACCGGAGTATATGGATAATTTGAATATCGTTTATTCTGAATCCGATATAGACCCAGTAGAGGCATTTGAGAAACATTCATTGCTTAAGGTAGGAGATAATCTATATCAAAGGATCAGCAAAGATGATCTTAACGAGATGTATCAAATATCAACAGTATTAGCCAAGCACAACCTAACTCATTTTTCTACTAAAATATATCCTGAATCTTGTTTTAAGAACGGCGTTTTGGATAAAGAGAAAGTACGGAACGTAGATAATAATACGCTCATGGCTTCCATTAAAAAATACGTCAGATCGTTCATGGATTCTCAGAACACGGAGGACATGATAATGACCAGGATGGCGTTTGGGCACCCGGCGGTACTTGACGTTCCTTACGTGGATGTGGATCGGGAGTATAGTCGATACATGAACAAAAAACAAGATAGCGAAAACCCATTATCCTTATTCGATTTATACCAATCTTACCTTGACAACAAACTCCATAAAACAAAATTATATGATAATGCCTATAAGTATCTTGACTTCAAACCTGGTCCATCTTTGGGTCTTATTTCTGATGATCCTGATATTTTGAAATCAATAGAATTATCTTTATCTGGAAAAGACAGGTTGATGTTGTTTGATTATAGCATGACCAGTACCGACCCTTCTTTATCAGAATTGTTTTATTTGGAGAAGTATGACCCTTCGTATGCCGGGAATGATTTTGAACACTATTTTTACACCAGGCACCCGTATTTGTTAGAAGAAAAATCGGGCCCTAATATCGTAGAGCAAGATGGTGTTATAACAGCCGAAGGTATTTATGATAATTTTATAAGAGTAGGTAATAAGATATGGTCTAAAGTAAGCGAGAGTAGTTCCGGCTCTATCTACCAAAATCTGACAGGAACCGAATCGGAGGTGAAATACGATTCTACTCAGAAGGCTAAGACGGTAGAAACTGATTACGCTCCATACCAAAACAGATCTGGCTTGACGCAAGACATGACCGTAAGCAAGTCTGAATTGGATGATCTTAATAAATTGGAATGCAGGTAATTTTTGTATATATATAATATAGTTTTTTCATAATTACGATTTGGGAAGTGAGGCTTGTGAAAGTCTCACTTTTCTTATATATGCACGTATATCAATAACATACAAGAAAAGTTAGATTTTCATTGTTTATGAATTATTTTTGTTAAGTTTGCAATATTAGTTTCAGGAAGGGATTATGGAAATAAGGAAAAAGTAAGAACCGAACGTCACTAATAACAGTAGGAAATGAGAATCAGTACCATCAAACGTAACAACAGCATTCATCTTATGTATAAAAACATTATGAATGATTTAGGTCAATTAAGAACTGTAGTTTCAAAATCCTATATTTATAATCTGATACAAAATCAAACCGGATTAAGTATCAGAACTATATCCCATGTCTTGAATCACACAAAAGAACAGGATACAGATTCTTTGTGAAAAGCATACATTTTCATACATTTGTGTGTTCTTTAGTTTTTAGATTTAAGTTTTTCATGGTATTAGTTTAGATTAGTGTAGATCAGGGTTCGCAGTGATGCGGGCCCTGGTTTGATTTAAAAAGTATTAAAATATTTGCTATTTAAAATCCTGTTCCTATCTTTGCTCCAGAAACAATGAACAACGAGATCCCACCTCTGGTTGTTTGATGTTGAAAGATATTTTTGGCTCATTAGGGTTTGTCATAGTGGGATCTGACATTCTCTTTTGGGCCTATTTTTTTATCATGGATAAAGTTTCTGTTTTTGAAAGTTCGGATTTTGGAGAGCTTAGAATTATTGTAGATCCAAAAGGAGATGTTTGGTTTGTGGCGTCAGATGTGGCTAAATCTCTTGGATATATAAATGCTAAAGATGCGGTAAAAAGACATGTAGATGATGATGATTCTATGCTTTTGCAAGTATCTGATAATCAATGGGGCGTAAAACGATCTATATTGAAAACCAGATATATAGATAGTATAAGAATAATTAATGAATCTGGTTTATATTCTCTTATATTATCTTCAAAATTAGAGTCTGCTAAGAGATTTAAGAAATGGATAACATCTGAGGTTCTTCCTTCTATTCGTAAAACAGGAGAATATAAAACAAGTTCAGGCGGCAAGGGAATTTTGGTTCCTGACTTTTCTAATCCAGCAGATGCAGCAAGAGCATGGGCCGATCAGTATGAAGCTGCTCAGAGAGCTATAGCTGAAAAATCTCAGGCAGAGGCAGAGAAGCAACAAGCCTTGAAAACAATAGAAGATCAGCGTCCAGACGTTGAGTTTGCAGAATCGTTCAAGAAAGTTGATAATGATAGAATGTGGCTGATTCGTGATATTGCCAAAAAGTTAGAACAGAATGGTGTTATCATCGCTGAAAAGAATCTTCGCTCATTTCTTGAAGAAGCTAAGTTTATGTTTAGAAACGGTCTTGGCAAATGGGAGTTGTACAGTAATGTAGTGGCTAAAGGATACGGTGTGTATAGATCATATTTTGTAGATAAGTATTCTGGAGAAAGGGTTAATCAACAAACTATCTACATGACTGGTGCCGGATACGAGGTTACACTCAATGGTATAAAAGGAAAACTTAAAAATGTATTTTTAAAATATGGTAAATTTTCTTGAGTTTATTTATAGGTAGTGTTTTAAAAGAATAAAAAA
>ULMT01036984.1_pt1 | contig 24708 bp, 16 predicted proteins | sample 1951731 | NCBI WGS metagenome assembly ULMT01 (sample SAMEA4835558, study PRJEB28245) | human gut metagenome | biome: gut microbiome; material: fecal sample | place: Denmark | collected 2008
GGATTGGCAAGATGCTATTTTTCGTACTGCTGCTACTACCAGCCACAATGTTTCTATTTCCGGCAGAGGAAAAACAGTCGGCTATTTCATTTCTGCCAACTATTATGATAAAGAAGGTATTATAATTAATTCCGACTTTAAGAAATATAGTATGCGTATGAATTTGGACGGGAAATATAAAAGACTGAAATTCGGTTTGAATTTTTCTCCTTCCTATTCTACTTCCAATCGGGTAGATGCTTCCGGATCTAATGGTATTGTGCAATCGGCATTGATGATGCCTCCGGTATGGCCGGTGTATAATGCGGATGGCAGCTATAATTATCAGGGAAACGGCTATTGGAGAATTGGGAATGACTATCAGCATAATGCCGTATTGAACCCGGTAGCCATGGCAAACTTACAATCGGATGTCGTAGACCGTATGGCGATTGTCGGAAAAGTTTTTGCTGAATTGGAGTTGTATAAGGGGCTTACTTATAACATTTCTTTTGGTGGCGATTATTATGGTTCGCATAATGACCAATATCGTTCTTCGGAACTTCCTTTATTGGGACAGAAGTATTATGATGTAAAGTCAAATCCGACAGCCTATAGTTCATCAGGTTTTTATTTCAACTGGTTGGTGGAGAATAAAATCAATTATAACACAACGATTAAAGATGCTCATTCTATCAATGTGGTCTTAGTGCAGTCGGCTCAAAAAGAGACATATAAAGGAGATAATGTGACGGCGACCGATTTCCCGAACGACTATATACAAACAATTTCCGGAGGTACGGTGACGAAAGGTGCATCTGATAAAACCCAATGGACGATTGCTTCTTATCTGGCGCGTATGCAGTATAGCTATAAAGGTAAATATATGGCTTCGGCAGCTATTCGTGCAGACGGTTCTTCCCGTTTTGGCAAGAATAACCGGTGGGGATATTTTCCTTCAGCTTCTTTGGCGTGGAGAATAAGCGGAGAAGACTTCTTTATGAAGGCTAAGTGTCTGTCGTTTGTTGATGATTTGAAGTTAAGAGCGAGTTATGGAGTGACCGGTAACTTCCTGATTGGCAATTATGATCATTTGTCTCTGATGGCTTTGGATAATTATGTGCTTGGCACAGGTAACGGACAATTGGTGAATGGTTATAAGCCAAGTACCATAAAGAATGAAGATTTGAGTTGGGAAAAGAATGCGATGGTGAATGTGGGTGTTGATTTGCAGATGTTCAAAGGATTGCTGGGATTAACTGTGGATTATTATAATACCAATACCTCTAATATGTTGTTGAATGTACCAGTTCCCCACCTGACCGGATATAGCACTGCATTGATGAATATCGGTAAAGTGAATAATAGGGGATGGGAAGTTGCTTTGACCTCACAGAAGAATATAACTAAAGATTTCGGTTATTCGTTTAATGCTAATTATGCCACTAATACGAACGAAGTGAAGGCACTCGGTCCGGGTAATGCTCCTATCATATCTACCGGTAGCGTAGATCATGCTTATTACATAACGAAAGTCGGTGAACCCATCGGATGTTATTATCTGTTGGTGCAGGATGGAATTTTCTCCAATGAAGAAGAATTAAAAAAGTATCCTCATTTCAGCAATACCCAGCCGGGAGATTTCCGCTTTGTGGATGTAGACGGGGATGGAGTGATGGATTTGGATAAAGATCGTACAATCGTGGGTAACTATATGCCCGATTTTACCTATGGGTTTGGTGGTAAAGTCTGGTTTAAGGGATTTGACCTTGATTTTAATTTTCAAGGAGTATATGGCAATGAGATTCTGAATCTGAATCGTCGTTACATTGATAATCTGGAAGGTAATACCAATGGCACCACTATAGCCTTGAATCGTTGGAAAAGTCCGGAAGATCCGGGAAACGGTCAGGTGAACCGTGCCAACCGTAAGTCAAAGGGGTATAATGGTCGTACTTCAACCTGGCATCTGGAAGATGGTTCTTATCTGCGACTGCAGAATGTGACACTAGGATATACCTTGCCGAAGAACCTGACTCAACGCTTTTTCGTGGAAAAATTAAGAGTTTACGTTTCCGGACAAAATTTATGGACTTCGACTAATTATAGCGGATATAATCCGGAAGTAAATGCACGTCCGAGTAATTCTCTTTCACCGGGTGAGGATTATGGAACTTATCCATTAGCTAAAACATTCTTGTTTGGGCTAAACATAACACTTTAATCATCCTTTAAAATACACGTTATATGAAAAAATATAAACTAATACTATTCCTATCAACTGCCTTGTTATCAGTTGCTTGTACAGATAGTTTCTTCGATTTGGAACCGAGTAGCAGTGTGCCTACCGACAAGGTATATAAGACAGCGGAAGATTTTAATGTAGCTGTGATAGGATGTTACTCCAAATTGCAGACACAAGTTTCCTATTTTACAGAGTGTTGCGAATATCGGAGTGATAATTTGACATTGAGTGCGCCCACTGCCGGAACACAAGACCGTTATGATATCGATCAGTTTGCAGATAAAGCCTCTAACGGAATTTTGGAAGATGCCTGGGCGAACTTTAATAATGGAGTCTATCGTTGCAATCTTGTATTAGATAGAATTGATGAGGCCAACTTCGACGCAACTCTGAAAAAACAATATAAAGGCGAAGCTCTTTTTATCCGTGCCCTTACTTATTTTAATATGTATCGTTTATGGGGAGGGATACCGATGACTAATAAAGTGGTGACGGTGGCTGAAGCTCTTAAAATCGGGCGCAGTTCCGATCAACAGGTTTATGATTTTCTTGTCGGTGATTTGAATCAGGTTATTAATGAAAATATGTTGCCGTCTTCTTATACAAGTGCCGATATGGGACGAGTGACTTCCGGTGCTGCAATGGCATTGCTCGGCAAGATTTACCTGACTTTCCATAAATGGACGGAGGCTCGCAATGTGCTATCTCAACTAGTGGGTCGGTATTCTTTAATGACTACTCCCGAACAAGTGTTTGACGTGAACAATAAAATGAATGATGAGATTATTTTTGCTGTTCGCTTTAATAAAGATGTTGAAGGAGAAGGACATGGATATTGGTTCTCTATTATTAATCTGACTGATGATACCAATCAGACAAAGTCTCTGAAAGAGTGCTACAAAGATGGGGATAAGCGCAAGAATCTGATTACCTATGTAAAGGTGGAAGATAAAGTATGCGTGATGAATAAATTTAAGGATGTCAAAAGTGCGACCTATAATACAGTCGGTAATGACCAGATTATTCTCCGTTATGCCGATGTGCTGTTAATGTACGCTGAAGCTTTGAATGAAATCAGTTATAGTAATTTGCAGAATTCAGAAGCTATGGTTGCTTTGAATGCTGTGCATACTCGTGCCGGATTGTCTCCGCTTCAGATAACAGAGCTTCCCGATCAGGATAGCTTCCGTAAAGCGATTATGTTGGAACGTCAACAGGAGTTTCCTTATGAAGGACAGCGTTGGTTCGATTTGGTACGTATGGGAGGTGCTAAGGAGGCTATGAAAGCAGAAGGACCTATTATTCAGGACTATCAATTCCTGTATCCTATTCCAAAAACGGAGTTGGAAAGAATAAACAACACAGAACTGTTGTGGCAGAATACGGGATATTAATAGGATTAAACTAAAAGAAATCAAACGATGAAAAAAATACTATATAGCTTGTTGTTTATTTTCACGGTAGTCTTTACTGCTTGTGAAGAAGATCTGCCAAAGGCAAGTCTCGATTTATATGAACTGAAGTCACTAACGGCAACAGCCGGAGATATGAATGTGACTCTTTCCTGGGAAGCATACGAGAATGCCCGTCCGAATGAATATTTGATTCTTTGGACTTCCGGATCATCAGAAGCGGAAGGAGGCGAGATGACTGTGGATGCAAAAACAATGACTGCCACTATCAATAATCTGGTGAACGATGTTGCTTACACTTTTTCTGTGCAACCTCGTTATGCGGGAGGATTGGCCAGTAAAACTACTGCTGCCTGTACACCGAAGAATGCAAGATATCCGATTTCTGATCTGACGGCAGCAGCCGGCAATGAAAGAGTGCGTTTGAGATGGACGAAACCTGCAAGTGAACGTTTCACTCGCTATCAGGTTACCGTGAATCCCGGTAATCAGATTATCAATCTGGATGATACTTCATTGGAAGAATACATCGTTGATGGTTTGACTAACGATCAGGAATATACATTCAATGTAGTCTGTGTTTATCCTACAGGCAATTCTATTGCGGTGGAAACTTCTGCTACTCCCGGATTGATCTATCCTATTCTCGCTAGTACGGAACTGGTTGTGTGGGAGCCTTCTACCTTTGCTTATAACGATATGTATTTCATGGCTGGTGAAGTGAAATCGGTAAGTTGGGATTTTGGTGATGGTACGACATCGGGAGAAAACAATCCGGTGCATGCTTTTACTACTACCGGTACTTATACAGTGGCTGTAACGGTGACTTATGTTAATAATACCACCGAGTCGGGCAGTCTGACTGTCACGGTCGGCAATTATAAATGGAATTCTGTCGATTTGAACTTCGGTGGACTTACCGGATATGTAAAGACCTCCAATCCGGTGTTCTCTCCGGATGGAAAAACAATGTATATCCCGACATCTACTCCTGCGGGTCATTTATTTGCTATTGACGTAGTGAGCGGTGAATTCAAGTGGGTGTTTGCTATCAGTCAGATAACTTATGGCGGAGGTGCGTTGGTGGCTCCTGATGGTACAATCTATCAGTGTGTAAGAAATGCCACTATTAATAATGTATATGCTATTAATCCGAACGGAACTCAAAAGTGGGCAGTAAAATTGGATGCTGCGATAGGAGCTTTCCCTGCATTGTCGGCCGATGGTGTTCTTTACTGTCTCACCAATAAGAGTACGTTGTATGCGCTGGATGCATCCAGTGGTGCTATTAAATGGCAACAATCGCTTGACGGAGCAACCGGTAGTGCTGTGGCTATTGATAAAGCCGGAAATGTTTATGCAGGTACAAGTGCAGCCATTTATTCTTTTAAACCGAATAAAGAGCAGAATTGGAAATTGGAAGAAGTGAATGTGACAGAACAGGCTACGTTTGCTTTGAAGGATCAGGTACTTTATGCGACTTTGAAAAACGGAGGACTCGTTGCTGTTGATATGACAAACGGAACGAAGAAATGGACGTATCCGACCACGAAAGGAGATGCTTATTTCCCGATTGCTGATAAAAATGGCAATGTCTATTTTACTGAAAAAGGATCGCAGACTGTTCATGCAGTAAATGCCAGCGGATCTAAAATCTGGGAGAAAAATGTGGGTAACAATTTGAACTACAGTGGAGGTGCTTTGAGTACGGATGGTATTCTTTATATAGGTACCCAATCGAATAACAAAGTGCTGGGACTTGACATCACTAATGGAAACATTGTTTTTGAAGAGACTGTGGGACAACAGGTCATGGCAGCTGTTAGCATTGGTCCGGACAGACGGCTTTATTGCGGAACGATCGGATCTAATAATATCGGTTCGATAAAGGCTTTTGCTGTCAATAAGACATTAGCAACAGACTCCTGGAGTATTCGTGGTGGTGATATTCAAGGTACAAACCGTCAAAAGTAAGCGATAATGAGAGTTCCTGTTTTTATCTTATTTATGGCGATGACAATGGGTTTATATGCACAGAAATATAAAGTAGGTACGACTACAGCTTTGTGGAAAGTACCTGCTTCCACAGACTTTTCTCAAGCCCGGTCTGTGGGGGTAGAGTATGTGGAAGTAGCATTTAACCAGTGTTATAGAGGAGTTCCGGCAGATGAAGTTGTTCCTCGTATCCGGGATATGAAAGCAAAAATTGATAGTGCCGGTATCAAGGTCTGGTCTATACATCTTCCTTTCTCACGCACGTTGGATATATCGGTGCTGGATGAAAAGAAAAGGAAAGAAAATGTAGATTTTATGGCGGAGATGATTGGACAGTGCGCTCAGTTTCAGCCGAAATGTTTGGTACTGCATCCTAGTTCCGAGCCTATTGCTGACAGTATTCGGGCACAAAGAATAACTAACGCTTCCAGGTCTATCGCTTATCTGAAAAAATATGCGGATCAAATAGGAGCACAGTTGTGCATCGAAAATCTGCCGAGAACTTGTCTGGGTAATACTCCTGAAGAGCTTTTGGAGATAATCAAAGATACTCCGGGTGTGAAGGTTTGTTTTGATACCAATCATTATACTAAAGGGACGACAGGGCATTTTGTAGAAACTGTTGGTGAACGTATAGGTACTATACACGCTTCGGACTTTGATTTTGTCAACGAGTGTCATTGGCTTCCTACACAAGGTGACATTCAATGGGGAAAGTTAATGCATGCACTCGAAGGAATCGGCTATGAAGGGGTTTTCATGTATGAAGCTACCAAAGACCATGAAAACGACAATACGCGTCCGACACCGGAACGGGTGGTTGAGACTTTCAATAAAATAATTAATGACTATAAAAATCAGAAATAAGATGGATATGATAAGAAAAATACAATATTTACTGTTTTGTCTTTTGGCAATAGGTTTTGTTGCTTGTGATGATGATGACAACAACAGTACCGAAACTGGTCATGAAGGAATTCTTACGCAATTGGCAGAGGAAGTAGATGCCACTGCACAACAGTTGTGGAGTTCTTCTCCTTTGATTGTCAATACCGGACGTACCACTACTTTGACCAAGATCCAGGGATATGCGGATAAGTGTAAAGATGATTATTTCATCAGTTATCTGAATGGCTTCGATCAGGCAAGTACGAGTATGGAAAAGTGTGATCCGATTATCTATTTTTATCGGAGTGCATTTGATCGTGTAATGGATGGAATTAAAAACTCAAAAGTAGAAAATGGTACGGCAGCGATCTGGTTACTCTATAATATGGGGTATGTGGTAAAAACTCCGTCAGGATGTTTTGCTATTGACATTTCTCATCGTTGGGCGAAAGAGCTGGCACCTTATATTGATTTTCTCTGTGTTACACACAAGCACTCCGATCATTATAGTAATGATCTTATCCAGGCTATGTTTGATTTAGGTAAACCGGTGTTATCCAACTATTTGAAAGACACGACATATCCTTATACTGCAAAGGGGGATAAAGATTATGAAATTGGAAAATTCAAGATTAAAACCTGTATCACTGACCATAACAATGCCGGGTTATCTAATTTTGTGACTGTGTTTTCGATCGATTGTGGGGAAGATACCGGTAATTTCGTTTTTATGCATGTAGGAGACTCTAACTATAAACCGGAACAATATACGAATCTGGCTTCTCATGTGAATGTTTTGATACCGCGTTATGCTCCCAATGCTCTGACCGAAAATAATATTCTGGGTTCAGGTGCGGGACAGGTGGAGCCCGATTATGTCTTGTTATCACATATCTTGGAACTGGCTCATGCAGGTGTTGATGAATCAAGATGGTCATTGGATATGGCACTCGAACGGGCTTCGAAGATTAACTGTGAACAGACTTATGTACCAATGTGGGGAGAAAAACTAGTCTGGAAAAACAATAAACTGAATTAAAATTCTTAATGCTTGAACTTATGAAACGGATATGTAACTTCATACTTCTTCTGTGTTTGGTGCAACTGGCTGTTGCTCAAAATAGAATAGCTGAAATCAGAGAAAATCTGCTGGGAAATCATCCAGATAAAATATTGGTTGTATCCCACCGGGCTGACTGGCGTAATGCCCCGGAAAACTCATTGCAAGGTATACAGAATTGCATTGATATGGGTGTCGATATGGTGGAGATCGATTTGAAACGAACCAAAGACGGACATTTAGTAGTGATGCATGATAAAACGATCAATCGTACCATGTCTGGAAAAGGACTGGTGGAAGATTATACATTGGCCGAATTGAAAGCAATGCGTCTTAAAAATGGAGTAGCTTGTAAGACAAGACATCAGATTCCTACATTGGAAGAAGTGATGTTGCTCTGCAAAGGTAAGATCATGGTAAATATTGATAAGGGGTATGATTATTTTCAGGAAGCTTATATTGTACTCGAAAAGACGGGAACGGTTGACCAGTGTGTTATCAAAGCCGGCCTTCCTTATGAACAAGTGAAAGCCGAAAACGGTGCTGTATTGGATAAAGTGATTTTTATGCCTATTGTACAGTTGCATAAAAAAGGAGCCGAAGCTATTATTGACAGTTACAAGACTCACATGAAGCCTGCTGCTTATGAGTTAGTGTTTGATAATGATAGTCCTGAGGTGCTTAACCTGATAAAAAAAGTGCGTGATACGGGTTCTAAGTTGTTTATAAACTCTCTTTGGCCCGAATTATGTGGTGGTCATGATGACGACCGTGCAGTAGAACTTCATCAACCGGATGAAAGCTGGGGATGGATCATTAATCAGGGAGCCAAATTAATTCAAACTGACCGTCCTGCCCTCTTATTGGAGTATCTGCGCAAAAAGAAACTTCACGACTAAATAGACTTTTTCATGTTGAAACAACTTATAAACTTTTACAAGGTCTCTTCACCGAGACCTTGTAACGGGGAAGCTTTGTCTTCATCCGGCTCACAACATCTTCATTCCGATGCCCGTCGTCTGAAATACCTGAAATGGTCTACTTTCCTTTCAGCCACTTTCGGTTACGGCATGTACTATGTTTGTCGTCTTAGCCTGAATGTCGTGAAGAAGCCCATCGTAGATGAAGGAATTTTCTCCGAAACGGAACTGGGAATTATCGGTTCGGTATTGTTCTTTACTTACGCCCTTGGAAAATTTACGAATGGTTTTCTGGCTGACCGTAGCAATATCAACCGCTTTATGACTACCGGTTTACTGGTAACTGCTTTAGTGAACTTGTGCCTGGGTTTTACCCATTCTTTTATTCTGTTTGCTCTCCTTTGGGGGATTAGTGGCTGGTTTCAGTCTATGGGTGCTGCTTCTTGTGTAGTGGGACTTTCCCGTTGGTTCACGGACAAAGAACGGGGTTCCTATTACGGGTTTTGGTCTGCCAGCCACAATATCGGTGAAGCGTTGACCTTCCTAATTGTTGCATCTATCGTTAGTGTATTGGGGTGGAGATACGGTTTCTTTGGTGCCGGTATTGTTGGTTTGCTTGGTGCTTTAATTGTGTGGAAGTTCTTCCATGACACTCCCGAGAGTCAGGGCTTTCCTCCTGTAAATGCTCCAAAACAGAAAGAGGAGATGAGTGTGGTGGAAACGACAGACTTTAATAAAGCCCAACGCCAGGTATTGATGATGCCTGCCATCTGGATACTGGCTCTTTCGAGTGCTTTTATGTATATCAGTCGCTATGCTATCAATAGCTGGGGTGTTTTTTATCTAGAAGCGCAAAAAGGATATTCCACGTTGGATGCCAGCTTCATTATTTCCATCTGTCCGGTCTGTGGTATCGTAGGTACCATATTTTCGGGTGTTATTTCTGACAAGTTATTTGGCGGTCGTCGAAATGTTCCCGCCCTGATTTTCGGATTGATGAATGTTCTTGCACTTAGCCTGTTCTTGTTGGTTCCCGGTGTACACTTTTGGATAGATGTGTTGGCTATGGTTCTTTTCGGTTTGGGTATCGGAGTTCTCATTTGTTTTCTGGGTGGCCTGATGGCAGTCGATATTGCTCCCCGTAATGCGTCGGGAGCAGCATTGGGGGTAGTCGGCATTGCCAGTTATATTGGGGCCGGATTACAGGATGTAATGAGTGGTGTTCTGATAGAGGGGCAAAAGACGGTTCAGAATGGAGTCGATGTTTATGATTTCACTTATATCAATTGGTTTTGGATAGGAGCGGCTTTATTGTCTGTATTTTTCGCTTTATTGGTGTGGAATGTGAAGCCGAAGTAATGATTTGAATAACAATGCTTTATAAAAAGGGACTTTTCCCTTTTAAACCAACGGGTCGTTTCTTTTAAAGGAACGACCTGTTTCACACCGAGAAACAACATGTTCCTTTTAATGAAACGCAAACAGTTTTTCAGTATTATTTCAGTATCATGCTTTTTCTTTGCCGGAGATAATTTGTTATCTTTGTAACTTTAACCCGAAAATCAATGAGTAGAATAATATTAAATACTAAGACTTGGCTATTATTTGTGCTGTTGTTTGGAATATCATTTTCTGCATGGGCACAAAGTGACGATTTTAATACATGGACTAAATTCAAGGTAAACCATAAGATAGATTCCCGGTTTTCAGTTTCAGGTGATTTGGAATTGCGCATGAAAGATGATGTGAGTAAATTGGATCGTTGGGGGCTGACTGTTGGCGGAAGTTACCGACCCTATTCATTTTTGAATCTGGGGGTTGGCTATGAAACCCATCTTCGGAATTTGGGTGACTCGGACTGGAAGTTCAGGCATCGCTATCATATAACTGCTACTGTCAGTTTTCGTTATCAATGGTTGAAAGTAGCTGTAAGGGAAAGATTTCAGCAGACTTTTGATCGTGGCAACTCTGAAACTCGTTTGCGTTCCCGCTTGAAATTATCTTATGCTCCTACAAAAGGAATTGTTTCTCCCTATTTCTCTGTTGAAATCTATCAGAGTTTGGATGACGTTTCTTTTTGGAGAGCCGATCGTATGCGTTATCGTCCCGGAGTAGAAATAGCTTTGGCCAAACGTTGGTCGTTGGATGCATTCTATTGTTATCAATATGCATCTTCGCAAGGCAGACACATTGCCGGAATAGAAGTGGGATATTCTTTCTGAAATTAGCAGGCTCTTAATATAATAATGTGAGAGTTTAATTCTTTGTTCCTGACTAGTCGTTTGTAACTTGTTGATTGTTTGCGTTATAGATGAAAATGTGAAATTTTCCTATAGAAACTATACTCCGACTTAATATAATTATATACTTTTGCTTTCAAGACATCAAAATGATATCTTGAAATTGATGATTCCTCAGTACAACAGACGTGTTGTTCAGTATCCCATAACCGAAAGCGAATACTTCCTCTTATGCTATTCTTTCTGTTCAATCAAAAGTTTCTATTGGAAAATTAAAAAATAAATATGATGAAACTATTTTATAACCTACAAAGGGGCGTGGGTTTACTTGTTTTTTGTACTATCTTGCTTAGTGCTTGTGTGAACCATATTTCGGAGGAAGAGGAGGATAGTGTTAATAATGGAGATATTCCATTGAAATTTATTGCCGATATTCGTGAATCAGTTGGTACCCGTATGGCAAATAATAACTTTGCTGAAGGGGATGAAGTCGGTCTGTTTGCTCTTGCCGGAACCACTACAATGCAAGAAGAACGTTATGTGGATAATCTTCATTTCATACGTTCATCCAATGGTGAGTTTGAATCTAACGAGTCGGTATACTATCCGGATGATGGAGTTACATTGAATTTAATCAGTTATTATCCTTATCAAAAGAGTGGCGTGGGGATAGGGGAGAGCACCATGCAGGTGGCGGTTTCAACGACTCAAAATATTCCTGACGATTATTCACATTCTGATTTCCTAATTGCTTCTAAAGAAGAGGTCTTAGCCAGTAAGGAGGCGGTCGCTCTGACCTATAATCATCAGTTTTTTCGTCTGAAAATTGTTCTTATTCCTGGAGAGGGGGAGAATTTGGAAGATATGTTATCCGTTAAGCCTACGCTTTCGGTGAGTGGCTTTTATACTAAAACAAGTTATGATTTTCAGAAAAAGACTTTCTCTGGTTATTCCGAAGAGAAAGATATTATTCCTGCAGGAGAATGGGAGATAAAAGACGGACGACTGATAGGAAAGGAATTTATTTTGATACCGCAGGAGGCGACTCCGGGATACCAATACATAACGTTGGAAGCTGCAGGAAAGCTATATATAAGCCCATTACCATCTACTTTACAATTAAAAAGTGGAAAGCAGCGCGAATTGGAAATAAAGTTTGTATCAGCCGAAGATGTATTAATGAGCAAAGTGAATGGGGAAATCGGAGATTGGGACGGAACCGAAATAGATCATACAGAATCAGTCACGCTTCATAAATACATAGATGTTTCGAAGTTAACTTTTGAAAAGTCGAATGTGTATAAAGTGTTACATTCGGGAAAGCAAGTAGCTGAAATATGTAAGGAGTATCTTGTTACTCCGGAATTTTCTTCGCAGGCAATCGTTGCCTATCCGATGAAAAAAGATGGTAGTGTGGACTTATCTCAAGGTGTTGTAGCACAGTTGCTAGGGAAATCCGGAAAAGTGAATGGAGGAAGCGTATCATGGAATATGGAAGATTACTCATTGGCCTATGTTGACGGAATTTTGCCGATTCGTAATAATGTATATGTGATGGCAAACGGAACCGTTTCTTTATCTGTTACGACAGCAGATGACGTACTATCTGTTTTGGCTTTGGAAGATATCGTTCGTGATGTACGTGGAGGAATCATTCATAATTATCCGTTAGTGAAGATTGGAACACAATATTGGATGCGGGATAATCTGGAGGCATCTTCGTATGTTGGCGGTGAAGCACTTCCCAGACTGGATGCAGTGACAGCGAATGTTGTCGGATATCTGCAATCTACTACGGAACACTATTTTTATACAGCTAATGTAGTACTTTCTAATAAAATTCTGCCTGCTCATTGGAGTATACCGGATTGGAAAGACTGGAACATTTTAAAAGACTATCTGAATGGAGAGGCTTCTTTGCTGAAATCAGGTACTTGGTTACCTTTGAAAGCGGGAGAACAGGTACAGCCTGCAACTAATTTATCCGGTTTTAATGGAATACCTGTAGGAATGTATGTGGGGGCTTTTCAAACTGATTACGAGAAAAAACATCTGGCATATTGGACACTGGATAATGCAAATGCCGCTATCGATATCAAGGTTTTCTATCTGAAAAGTGATACGGATATCATTGAAGAATCTAATGCAGGTGTTGATACAAAAGCCTTTGCCATTCGTTGCATCAGAAAGTAAATCGACGAAAAAGGCTTCTCTTTTCCATAAATTGCTTATATTTGGGAAGTAAAACTAACTAAAAGAGAGAACTATGAAGAAGATAATAAATCCCTGGAAAGGTTTGGAAGGGTACAACTGCTTTGGTTGTGCTTCCAATAATGAAGCCGGATTAAAAATGGAATTTTACGAAGATGGTGACGAAGTGGTAAGCATTTGGAAACCACGTCCCGAATATCAAGGCTGGATTGATACCTTGCATGGCGGTATTCAAGCTGTCTTGATGGATGAAATCTGTGCCTGGGTTATACTTCGTAAACTACAAACCACGGGGGTGACGTCGAAGATGGAAACTCGTTACCGAAAATCGATTGATACCAAAGATTCTCATATCGTATTACGCGCGTCTATTAAAGAGGTAAAGCGGAACATCGTTATTGTTGAAGCAAAGTTATATAATAAGGATGGAGAAGTCTGTACAGAATCAGTTTGTACTTACTTTACTTTCTCGAAAGAAAAGTCGAAAGATGAAATGCATTTTTCGAAATGTGATGTAGAATCGGAAGAGATATTACCATTAATTTGAAATAAAAACTTAAGTTTTTGTGATAAATGTTTGGTAGTATCAAACAAATACTTTACTTTTGTCGCAGTTAATAAAAGAAATATGAAATATACAGCTACACATCATCATCATCATTTTCCTAACGAATAATCGGTGGGCGTGGATGATATTGTGTATAACTATATAAACGATAACGAAGGCTTACCGAATGCGGTAAGCCTTTTTTGTTTTTCAACGCAGATTGTATTTGTAATTAATAATTAGTAATTAAATAAAGTCATGTTAAGAATCGCAGTACAAGCCAAAGGACGTCTCTTCGAAGAGACAATGGCACTTTTAGAAGAGTCAGATATCAAGTTAAGCACTACTAAACGTACCTTGTTGGTACAGTCTTCTAACTTTCCTATCGAAGTTCTATTTCTTCGTGATGATGATATTCCGCAAACGGTAGCTACCGGGGTAGCTGATTTGGGAATTGTTGGTGAGAACGAGTTTATGGAAAAGGAGGAAGATGCGGAAATTGTCAAACGTCTGGGATTCAGCAAATGTCGTCTGTCACTGGCTATGCCGAAGGATATTGAATATCCCGGTTTGTCATGGTTTGAAGGCAAGAAGATTGCTACCTCTTATCCGGTTATTCTTCGTAACTTCCTGAAAAAAAATAGCGTAAATGCCGAAATACATGTGATAACCGGTTCGGTAGAGGTGTCTCCGGGTATTGGATTGGCTGATGCCATTTTTGATATTGTAAGTTCCGGTTCTACTTTGGTCAGCAACCGCTTGAAAGAAGTGGAAGTTGTAATGAAGTCGGAAGCATTGTTGATTGGCAACAAGAACATGAGCGAAGAGAAAAAAGAAGTGCTCGAAGAATTGCTGTTCCGTATGAACGCAGTAAAAACAGCTGAAGATAAAAAATATGTATTGATGAATGCTCCAAAAGACAAACTGGAAGAAATCATAGCTGTATTGCCCGGTATGAAGAGTCCTACAGTGATGCCATTGGCACAGGAAGGCTGGTGTTCTGTTCATACAGTACTTGATGAAAAACGTTTTTGGGAAATTATCGGAAAATTGAAAGGACTGGGAGCAGAAGGTATTTTGGTACTGCCGATTGAAAAGATGATTGTATAAATAGATAGGAACGAAAATTCGTTCCTGATAAAATATGAACCATGAAATTGATTAAATATCCCTCAAAAGAGCAATGGACAGAACTTTTGAAACGTCCGGCACTAAATACGGAAAGTTTGTTCGATACTGTTCGTTCTATTATAAATAAGGTAAGGACAGAAGGCGATAAAGCAGTATTGGAATATGAGGCTGCTTTTGATAAAGTAACCTTGTCCGCACTTGCTGTGACTCCTGAAGAGGTTCAAGCCGCCGGGACATTAGTAAACGATGAACTAAAGGCTGCCATTTCTTTAGCTAAACAAAACATTGAAACATTCCACTCTTCCCAGCGTTTTGTCGGGAAGAAGGTAGAGACAATGAATGGGGTAACTTGCTGGCAAAAATCAGTGGGAATCGAAAAGGTCGGCTTATATATTCCGGGTGGAACAGCACCGCTTTTCTCAACTGTATTAATGTTGGCTGTTCCGGCTAAAATTGCAGGATGCAAGGAAATCGTACTTTGTACGCCTCCCGATAAAAATGGAAATATTCATCCGGCTATCCTTTTTGCTGCGCAATTGGCAGGTGTCAGCAAAATATTCAAGGCTGGTGGTGTGCAGGCTATTGCCGCTATGGCCTATGGAACGGAGAGTGTCCCCAAAGTATATAAGATATTTGGTCCTGGCAATCAATATGTGACAGCCGCCAAACAGTTGGTAAGCCTGCGTGATGTAGCTATCGATATGCCTGCCGGTCCTTCAGAAGTGGAAGTTCTGGCTGATGCATCTGCCAATCCGGTTTTTGTGGCAGCAGATCTTTTGTCACAGGCAGAACACGGAATAGATAGCCAGGCTATATTGATTACCACTTCCGAGAAACTGCAAACAGAGGTGATGGCAGAAGTGGAGCGTCAATTAGCAGAACTTCCCCGTCGTGAAATTGCGGCGAAATCACTGGAGAATAGTAAATTGATTTTAGTGAAGGATCTGGATGAAGCATTGGAACTGACTAACGCGTATGCTCCGGAACATCTAATCATAGAAACGGAAAACTATATGGAAGTGGCCGAACGTGTGATAAATGCAGGTTCTGTCTTCTTAGGTTCGTTAACTCCCGAGAGTGCCGGCGACTATGCTTCCGGAACGAATCACACCCTGCCGACCAACGGTTATGCCAAAGCCTATAGTGGTGTAAGTCTGGATAGTTTTATCCGTAAGATTACATTTCAGGAAATTCTCCCGGAAGGAATAAAAGCTATCGGTCCTGCTATTGAAGAGATGGCGGCTAATGAACAGCTGGATGCACATAAAAATGCCGTCACAGTTCGTCTCAAAGCAATTCAAAATTCATAATTTAAAACTTAAAGAAGTGAAAACGTTACAAGAACTAACCCGACCGAATATCTGGAAATTAAAACCCTACTCTTCGGCACGAGATGAATATAAAGGAGTTACAGCCTCTGTTTTCCTGGATGCAAACGAAAACCCTTACAATACGCCTCATAACCGCTATCCGGATCCTATGCAGTGCGAACTGAAGACGTTGTTGTCGAAAATCAAAAAAGTATCCCCTGAACATATTTTTCTTGGAAACGGTAGCGATGAGGCCATCGACTTGGTTTTTCGTGCATTCTGCGAACCGGGAAAAGATAATGTCGTAGCCATCGACCCTACTTATGGTATGTATCAGGTTTGTGCCGATGTGAACGATGTGGAATATCGGAAAGTATTACTGGATGATGACTTCCAGTTCTCTGCCGATAAACTGCTGGCGGCTACCGACGAACACACCAAATTGATTTTCCTTTGCTCGCCTAATAATCCGACAGGAAATGATTTGCTCCGTTCTGAAATAGAAAAGGTGCTTTGTCAGTTCGAAGGATTGGTGATGCTGGATGAGGCTTATAATGATTTTTCCCAGGCTCCGTCTTTCCTCGAAGAGCTGGATAAATACCCCAACCTTGTCGTATTCCAGACCTTCTCCAAGGCTTGGGGATGTGCTGCAATTCGCTTGGGTATGGCTTTTGCTTCCAAAGAAATTATAGACATTCTTAGTAAAATCAAATATCCCTATAATGTCAATCAGTTGACTCAACAACAAGCTATTTCTATGTTGCATAAGCACTATGAGATAGAACGTTGGGTGAAAACGTTGAAGGAAGAGCGTGATTATCTGGAAGCGGAATTTGAAAAACTTCCATGTACCATTAAACTGTTCCCGTCCGATGCGAATTTCTTTTTGGCAAAAGTGACGGATGCCGTGAAAATCTATAATTATTTGGTAGGGGAAGGAATAATAGTGCGTAATCGCCATAACATTTCACTTTGCTGCAACTGTTTGCGTGTGACTGTCGGTACTCGTGTCGAAAATAATACCCTATTGGCAGCTCTTAAAAACTATCAAGGATAATTTATGAAGAAGAAAGTATTATTTATAGATAGAGACGGCACGTTGGTGATCGAACCTCCTGTAGATTACCAACTCGACTCATTGGAAAAACTGGAATTCTATCCGAAAGTATTCCGTAATTTGGGCTTTATCCGCAGTAAGCTCGATTTTGAATTTGTGATGGTCACTAACCAGGATGGATTGGGTACACCTTCTTTTCCGGAAGAAACATTCTGGCCTGCCCATAACTTGATGCTTAAAACATTGGAAGGGGAGGGGATTACTTTTGATGAGATTCTGATAGACCGTAGTTTTCCTGAAGATAATGCGCCCACCCGCAAACCGCGTACCGGAATGTTGACGAAGTATCTGGATAATCCGGAATACGATCTTGCCGGAAGTTTTGTAATAGGCGATCGTCCCACAGATGTGGAACTTGCCAAAAATATCGGTTGCCGGGCAATTTATTTGCAAGACTCGACCGAAGCTCTGAAAGAAAAAGGATTAGAAGAAGTCTGTGTTCTTGCAACTACTGATTGGGATCGGATAGCCGAATTCCTTTTTGCCGGAGAACGGAAAGCGGAAGTACGTCGTACTACAAAAGAAACAGATATTTATGTTGCTTTGAATCTTGATGGAAATGGAACTTGTGACATTTTTACCGGTCTTGGCTTTTTCGATCACATGCTTGAGCAGATTGGAAAACATTCTGGCATGGACTTAACCATCCGTGTTAAAGGAGATTTGGAAGTAGATGAACATCATACGATCGAAGACACTGCTATCGCACTGGGCGAATGTATCTATCAGGCTTTAGGTAGCAAACGAGGGATTGAACGTTATGGCTATGCCTTACCGATGGATGATTGTCTTTGTCAGGTTTGTCTGGACTTTGGCGGTCGTCCCTGGTTAGTTTGGGATGCTGAATTCAAGCGTGAGAAGATAGGAGAGATGCCGACGGAAATGTTCCTTCATTTCTTTAAGTCACTTAGTGACGCGGCAAAGATGAATTTGAACATTAAAGCGGAAGGACAGAATGAACATCATAAGATAGAAGGAATTTTTAAAGCCCTTGCCCGTGCTTTGAAAATGGCAATTAAAAGAGATATCTATCATTTTGAACTTCCATCCAGTAAGGGTGTGCTTTAATGTTTTTTAGAATCATATCCATATTGCTTATGCAAAAGCAAATCCCACTATGCTTATTGGCGATAGTCTTATCCGTCTCTCTTTTCGGTCAAAATCTGAAAGCGGATAAGATTATTCTGTCTGATAGTGATTTGACAAATTTGTATCAAATAGATTCGGGCGTATATCGTTCGGAGCAACCTTCAAAAGAGGGCTTTAAAGCTTTAGAAAAGTATGGTATTGGAGAAGTACTTAATCTACGAAACAGACATAGTGATGATGACGAAGCAAAAGGAACAAGTATAAAACTTCACCGGGTAAAAACTAAAGCACATTCGATTAGTGAAAAGCAATTGATACAGGCATTACGCATTATTAAAAATCGTAAAGCGCCTATTGTTTTCCATTGTCACCACGGCTCTGACCGTACAGGGGCTGTTTGTGCGTTTTATCGTATCATTTTTCAGAATGTTTCAAAAGAAGATGCAATCCATGAAATGACTGAAGGAGGCTATGGCTTTCATCGAATTTATAAGAATATTATTAGAAGAATCAAGGAAGCAAATGTGGAGCAAATAAGAAAAGAAGTAATGGAAGGTGGAGAGTTATAATATGCCATATCTTTACCATCGCTCTGTCACAGCTGTGCCACCGTATTGTCACAACCATGCCATCATGCTGGCACAGTTGTGCCAATGCGGTGGCACAAGCCTATTGATAGGACGTCCTTACAAGGCCTCTATTTCTTTAAGCCACATGGCTGAACTGGCATCGCTCGGCATTCTCCAATCTCCTCTCGGGCTGATAGAAATACTTCCTACTTTAGGACCGTCCGGCAAGCAAGAACGCTTGAACTGTTGATTAAAGAAACGACGGAAGAAGGTAGAAAGCCATTTCTTGATGGTTTTTTCATCATACATATCTTTGAATGCAATATTTGCCAGATAGAATATCTTGGAAGGCCGGAAACCGAAACGTAAGAAATAATATAGGAAGAAGTCATGTAGTTCATAAGGACCCACCAAATCTTCTGTTTTCTGTTTAATTTCTCCGTTTTCATCTGCCGGAATCAGTTCCGGACTGATGGGAGTATCTACAATATCGAGTAAAGTCGCTTTCGAATTTTCATCCATGCCATTTACTGCCACCCATTGTACCAAGTATTTTACGAGAGTTTTAGGGACACTCGCATTCACTCCATACATGGACATATGATCGCCATTATATGTTGCCCATCCTAGTGCAAGTTCTGATAAATCTCCTGTACCAATAACCATTCCCCAAGTCTGGTTCGCCACATCCATCAATATTTGTGTACGTTCGCGTGCTTGAGAATTTTCGTATGTGACATCGTGTACATTAATATTATGGTCTATATCCTTAAAATGTTGAATGCAAGCATCTTTGATACTGATTTCACGAATAGAGATACCCAGCGATTTCATTAGATCGATGGCATTATGATAAGTACGGTCGGTCGTTCCGAATCCTGGCATCGTAATGCCGAGAATATCCTTTCTGGACAATCCCAACTTATCAAAAGTCTTCACACATACAAGTAATGCCAATGTTGAATCCAACCCGCCAGAGATACCGATTACAGCAGTTTTAGCTCCTGTATGGACAAGCCTTTGTGCCAATCCCGCTACCTGTATGGAGAACACTTCTTCACAATGTTCATTTAGCTCTATTCCTTGCGGTACAAAAGGATGAGAATTAAACTTCCGGGTTAAGGTTAGCTCTTTGCTGTTGACAAATTCAGTCGCAATAGAAACCGCCTTTTTATCCCCTAAGTTTGCTTGATTAGCTGCAAAGGTTGTATTTATCCTGCGTTCTGCCCGGATACGTTCCACATCAATTTCGCTGATAATCAGCTGTTCTTTCATGCTGAAACGTTCGCTGTGTGCAAGCAGTGAACCGTTTTCATAAATGAACCCGTTACCGGCAAAAACTACATCGGTAGTAGATTCTCCAAAGCCACAAGACGAGAATACATATCCGGCAATACAACGTGCAGATTGTTGGCTGATGAGAGAACAAAGATAATTATTCTTTCCAATACCTTCATTATCAGCAGACATATTGAAAAGAATTTCTGCACCTTGCAGTGCTAATGAAGAACTCGGAGGTATAGTAGACCAAAGGTCCTCGCATATCTCGATGCCAAAAGTCGTATCTGAAGTCTCAAAAAGCAGATTAGAACCTATCGGAACGATTTGTCCACAGAGACGTACATTATTTGTTGTCAACTGAAGCGCCGAGGTAAACCAACGTTGTTCGTAGAATTCTTTATAATTCGGGAGATAGGTTTTAGCGGTAACTCCTAACACTTTTCCTTTTTGAATCACTGCAGCTGCATTAATCACTGTCGAGTTGACCACCACAGGCATGCCAACAATAGAAATAATGTCTAATTGGCGGGTGTTATTCAGGATTTGCATCAGTCCCATTTCTGCTTCTTCCAGTAAAAGTTGTTGTCCGAATAAGTCACCGCAAGTATATCCGGTAATACTCATTTCCGGAAAAATAATGATCTGCACTCCTTTTCCTTCGGCTACTGCAATCAGACTTTCTATCTTCTCTACATTGAATTTGCAGTCGGCCACTTTTACGTGTGGCACAGCTGCGGCTACTTTTACAAATCCGTAGTTCATCTTATACCTTATTTATATATAATGGGTGCAAAAATAGGAAATAGTTTTGAATAATTATCTTTTCTGTGTTGAATCCTCTCAATAAGCTATTTGGTATGAGTTACGATATTGTTGTTTAAACAATTAAAACAGCTATTAAAATGAACGTTAATATTTAATTATCCTTGAAATATACTATGGATTTACTTCTTTAATGGACTATATGTACTTAAATATGTAGCAAAAAGACATTAGTGGAAATATGGTATAAAATATGCGACATATAGTTTCATTTATTTAAATATAATATATATCTTTGTAGACAAAATAAAACGATATTGAAGTACACCTAAACAGAAAAGTGATATTAGTGTTTAATTTATAACTTAAGAGAGCAGATGGTCAAACCTTTAATTCACACAGCAACAACACGAAAAGTCTATTTGGATATTTGGCGCAATATTAAGAATTTGCCAAGTTAGTCTATTCCTATTCTATATTTATAGATAATAATAGCCTATCCCGGGTCGGTGCAGAATATGCTTAAAACCGATTTTGGGGGAAGGGGTGTATTGTTATTTCCTACGCAAAGATAAGCGTATTCCTCATTGTAGATAAATCTATAAAAATAAATCAATTTCATTAATTTTAATTCAAGTATCAAAGATGAGAAAATCAATTCTCTTGTTTGTACTCTTTACTCTGACAAGTATCCCCCTGTTGCTTTTTGCGCAGGGTGGATATCAGGTAACCGGACATATTATCTCGGCGGAAGATAATCAGCCGATGATTGGTGTGTCTGTTTTGGAGAAGGGTACGACGAACGGAGTAATTACCGATATGAATGGTAATTACAGTATCACAGTGACGAAGTCTCCTGCTACTTTGCAGTTCTCTTATGTCGGTATGAAAACGATAGATAAGCAGGTGACTGCTTCTACTCGTATAAATTTGACAATGGAAAACGATGCACAGATGGTGGAAGAAGTGGTAGTTGTCGCGTATGGTGTACGTAAGAAAGGAACAATCGCAGGTTCTGTATCTACGGTAAAAGCTGAAAAGATGGAAGATGTTCCTGCTCCGAGTTTCGACCAGGCACTGCAAGGACAGGCGCCAGGATTAATGGTGCTTTCTGATTCTGGTGAACCCAGTAAGGCAGCCACTTTTCGTATTCGCGGAACAAATTCAATTAATTCGGGAAAAGATCCTCTTTTTATATTGGATGGAGTAGCTATTTCAAGTTCGGATTTCAATACAATTAGTCCTAATGATATTGAAAGTATTTCAGTATTAAAAGATGCTTCTTCTACTTCTATTTATGGGGCACGTGCTTCCAATGGTGTGGTCGTTATTACATCCAAGCGCGGGCGTATGGGGGAAGCGGCTAAGGTTACTTTCCGTACACAGCTCGGATTTTCTCAACTAGCCTCAAAAGATTGGGATCAGATGAATACGGATGAACGCATTCAATTTGAGAAAGAAGTTGGACTGGATAAAGGACAAGATTATGAAAAGTTGAGTAAGACAAATATCAACTGGCTGGATAAAGTGTACAATGATACTGCCCCTTTGCAGAATTACGAGTTATCTGTAAACGGAGGCACGGAGAAATTGAATTATTATGTTTCAGGAAGTTATTACGATCAAGATGGCATTGCAGTAGGGTCTACATTCGAACGTGTCGGTTTTCGCGCCAATGTAGAGGCAAAAGCTAATAAATGGTTGAAGATAGGAACAAATTCAATGTTTGCCTATCAGGAAGTTGAACAGAGTGATGATGGAGAGTATGCGTTATGGGCTCCTATTTCCGCGTCTTTTTTTATGTTGCCTTACTGGAACCCTTATAAGGAAGATGGAAGTCTGGCACTTCAGGATGACGGGAGTTGGAAGGGAACGACAGAAAATCCGTTGGCATGGATGGCAAATAATCCGTTGTCGAATAAGAAATACAAACTTTTATCCACTTTTTATGCCGAGGTTACTCCGGTAAAGAATCTGACAATCCGTTCACAGCTAAGTGCTGATTATGGTCATACTACCTCTTTTTATCAAAGTTTCCCCAGTTACAAGCCAAATAATAATTATGGAGGTGCGCAGCGTAGCTCGTTTGATATGCTTAACCTGATGATTACAAATACGGCAAACTACCGTTTTATGTTGAATGATGTTCATTCATTCAATTTTATGGTTGGTCAGGAAGGTGAAAACTATCATTATGAAGGTTTCCAGTTAACTACTCGGGGACAGACAAATGATATTTTGACAAACTTAGCTTCAGGCTCAACTGCTTCATCATGGTCAGATCCTGTCACAGAATATTCTTTTCTCTCTTTCTTTGCCCGGGGCGAATACAATTATGATGACCGTTACTATGCTGATTTCTCGATTCGTGGGGATGGATCTTCACGTTTTGGTACCGATAACCATTGGGGAGCTTTCTGGTCAGTCGGTTTTATGTGGAACCTTCGTAAGGAGAAGTTCATGCAAAAATATGATTGGCTTACTAATGCGCAAATTGCGGTTAATACAGGTACATCCGGTAATTCTTCTATTAATAACTATGAGCATCTGGCTTTAGTTTCCGGTGGATATAAGTATGATAACGAATCAGGTATTGCAATTTCCCAGTTAGGAAATGAAGAATTGAGTTGGGAGTCTACATGGGCTACTAATGTGGCGTTGCATTTAGGTTTTATTGATCGTATCAATTTGGATGTGGAGTTTTATAATAAGAAAACGACCAATATGTTGATGGCGGTTCCTATTTCTTATACATCTACCGGTTTTGGGACCCGTTGGGATAATGTGGGAGCCATGCGGAATCGTGGTGTAGAAATTAATGTCGGCGCAGATGTACTCCGCATCAAAGACTTTAAATGGAATGTGAATGCCAATGTATCCTATAATAAAAATGAAATAACCGAGCTCTATAATGGGGTGACAGAATATGTAGCTTCCGATACCGGTAGAATGGTTGCGGTAGGTCATCCGTTAGGAGAATTTTATCTGAACCGTTATGCGGGAGTTAATCCGATTAATGGAGATGCTTTATGGTATACCAAAGACGGTGAAATTACTATGGAATATAATGAAAGCGACAAGGTGATGCTGGGCAAAACACATGAAGCTCCCTGGCAAGGTGGTTTTGGTACTACACTTTCCTGGAAGGGATTTTCACTTTCCGCACAGTTCACATGGGTGGCTGATCGCTGGATGCTTAATAACGACAGAGTCTTTCAGGAGAGTAACGGACTGTTCAGTGCCTATAACCAGTCAAAACGTATGCTTTACGACCGATGGAAAAAACCGGGAGATGTGACTGATATTCCCCGTTATGGAGTAACTCCCCAACTGGATTCACGATTCCTTGAAGATGCATCTTTCCTGCGTCTAAAGAATTTGATGCTCAGCTATACGTTCCCACAGAAATGGTTGAAGCGGACTAGCTTTTTGAATAGTGCCCGTATTTATGCGCAGGGACAGAATTTGTTGACATTTACAAATTTCACGGGTATGGATCCGGAGTCTACGTCCAATGTGTACAAGGCCCAATATCCGATGTCACGTCAGTTCACATTCGGACTGGAAGTTTCATTCTAAAATAAATCAGTGATGATAAGAAAAATAAAATTATATATAGCTTTGGTTGCGGTATTGCTTTCGGCATCTTCCTGTCTTGACAAATATCCGCAAGATGCTATTCCGCAAGATGATGCTATTAAGACAGTGAGCGATGTGCGTCAAGCTTTGATCGGTATTTATGCGCAGTTTAAAAACAGCAGCCTATATAGCGGTTACTTGACCTTGTTACCTGATATTCAGACAGATCAGGTTTACGCTGTTAAAGGATATACGAATGTCTATGGTGATGTATGGCGTAATGAGATATTAGCTATCAATAAACAGGTGGAATATGTGTATGGTGGTTTGTATGCCGTTATCGGACGTTGTAATTTCGTTCTTGATAACATGG
>ULMT01029283.1_pt1 | contig 23601 bp, 9 predicted proteins | sample 1951731 | NCBI WGS metagenome assembly ULMT01 (sample SAMEA4835558, study PRJEB28245) | human gut metagenome | biome: gut microbiome; material: fecal sample | place: Denmark | collected 2008
ATTAGTAACTACTAAAAGCGGTCGTAAAGACATGCCTACAAAGCTTGAGGTAAACTTTTTCACAGGTTTCAGCCAGACACCGAAAAAACTGAAAGTATTTAATGGTGAAGAATACAGCCGCTTCGCACGTTATTATAAACTGTCTGCTGATGGTTACGGTAACGAGGTCGGTGCTGTTCCCTTTGTAGGTGAAGGTACTGATTGGCAAGAGGTAATGCTTCGCACCGCAATGACATACAAAGCAAACGCAAACATCAGCGGAGGTTCCAAGACAAGTTCATATAGTGCGTCCGCAAGCTATTTAAATAAGGAAGGAATTCTCCGTAACACTAGCCACGAATCTTACAATATTCGTTTGAAAAGTGACTATTCTTTTCTGGATAATAGGTTGGTTATCGGTGAGTCGCTGATTGTTCGCTTATCTAAAGGAGAAGGAAACATCAATCAAGATACAATGGGAGAAATCTTGCGTTTTCCCTCAGTCGTACCGGTATTTGATCCGACAAACTCTACAGGATGGGGAACTTCGGCCGATATCAATCTCCCGAACCCGTATGCATATTACTCAACGGTGAACAAAAACAATGAGAAAACTCAAATTTTCCTCAACGCTTATTTACAAGCTGAAATAATTAAAGGTTTAAAGTATAAGTTGAATCTCGGACTTAGAAAGGATCATAACAGGAGCCGCACATATACAGGCATTTACGATTTGGGATCTGCTGGTAAAAACGATGCTCCAGACCTAAGTGAGGGATCATCCGATTACGAATCGTGGGTTTTGGAGAATACGTTGAACTATGACAAGGTATTCGGTAAGCATAATATTTCTGCATTGGTTGGTTATTCTGCACAAAAAGACAAGAGCTATGGATTGAACGGTAGCAACACGGATATTCCAGAGTTCATCTACACTATGACAGGTAACGTTAAGACAATGACAGCCTCTAGTTCATTGAAGGAATTAACTCTCGTGTCGCTCTTCGGACGTGTGATGTATACTTATGACGACCGCTACCTGTTTTCAGCTTCTATCCGTCGTGACGGTTCTTCACGCTTCCAAAAAAGACATCGATTCGGCAGCTTCCCTTCAGCATCCATCGGGTGGAATATCAATCGTGAAAAATTCTTCAAACCGCTGGAAAATATATTTGACCAATTCAAATTCCGTTTCAGCTATGGTAAACTAGGCAATCAGCAAATGGACAACTACTATCCCACTATTAGCATAGTATCCGATGGCATGAATTACCTTCAAGGAAATAATATATGGTTCGGTCAGTTACCCAACGTTACCGCAGTCTCACCTACCAACCTGACTTGGGAAAGTACGGAAACTTTTAACGTGGGACTTGATTTAAGCATGCTGAACGGTAAATTGACATTGACCGCCGATGCTTATGTAAAAAACACAAATGACGTATTACTACCCATTCCTGTTTCAGGTTCAGCTGGTATCAGCGGACTTCCTATCCTAAACGCTGGACAAGTACGCAATAAAGGATTTGAACTATCTGTAAACTGGCGCAGCAATATCGGCGATAATTTCAACTATTATATAGGTGCAAACGTCACTACAGAGAAAAATAAAGTAACGAAGATTACGGCTGGAGGCGACGATATGGGTATTTCAGGTTATTCCGCTCACGCCGCTGCCAAAAATGGTATCAACAGATTTGAAAAAGGGCATCCTATGTCTTACTTCTATCTAGTTGAAAGTGATGGAATTTTCCGCACTCAAGAAGAAATTGACAATTACAAGAATAAGGATGGCAGACAAATACAACCGGGTGCACAACCGGGAGACGTTCGTTACAAAGACTGGAATGGTGATGGTATGATTGATGAAAATGACCAACATGATGTAGGCAATCCGTTCCCGGATTTCTCATTCGGTCTGCGCATGGGAGGCGAATGGAAAGGATTTGACTTCAATCTTTTCTTTGATGGTATGACTGGTAACAAAATATATAATTATCAACGTTATTGCCTCGAATCTGGCAAGTTCAATGGCAACTACAGCACGAAGTTGGCTAACTCATGGAGACCGGACAATCAGAACACAGACATTCCTCGTTTCTCTAAAACAGATGGGATAGACAATGGTTTAGCCTTTACCGACAGATGGCTGGAAGATGGTTCTTACTTCCGGCTGAAAACACTAGATATCGGTTATTCCCTTCCTAAGAGCCTGTTAAAGAAGGTAAAACTGGAAAATGTAAGAATCTATACATCAATGGAAAACCTGTTCACATTAAGTAAATATTCCGGCTATTCCCCTGACCTCGGTCAAAGTGGCAGCGTAGATATCGGAGTGGGTTACAACGTATTCTCAAGAGGAGTAGACCAAGGACGCTATCCACTCCCGCGTACTATCTCATTTGGTATTCAGGTTAGTTTATGATACAATGATAAAATCCACTAATTGAATTAATAACATGAAAAAGAATTGGTTATCATATATATGCATGGCAACTCTCTTATCCGGAGCACTGACTTCATGCAACGAAAATAAATTTCTGGATCTGAAAGATCCTAATCATTTCACGGAAGAAAACTTCTGGAGAAATAAAGCGGATGTAGAAAGCGGTCTTGCCGCTGCTTATTCCCCCATAAAATATCAAATGTACGGTTATTACGGAGCATTTGACGGATGGTTAAATTTAAATAGTCGTGGTGATGATATTTTTACGGTTCTGAATGAAGAACCTTCTATGTGGACCATCGCAACATTTCAAAACTCAACTACTACCGGATATGATCCGTATGGAGCGCTTTATGCTGGTATCCAACGTGCCAATCTTGTAATAAAAAACATCGATAAAAATCCAGCGGCAGGAATTAGTGAGGAAGACCGATCCATGATTAAAGGAGAGGCACTCTTTTTAAGAGGATTCCAATATTTCCTATTAGTTCATAATTATAAAGAAGTTCCTCTACGTTTAATTCCGTCTAACGAAGACGAAAGCAATAAACCCGCGGCTAAAGAAGAACAAATTTGGAAACAAGCAGAGGATGATTTAAAAAATGCTATAAATAGCAATATTCCCGTCACTCGTTCCGGTGACGAGAAAGGACGTATTGAGAAAGGAGCAGCCATCGCTATGCTTGGAAAAGTATATTTATACCAGCACAAGTATCCAGAAGCAAAAGCCCAACTGGAACTATTGACGAAAGCCCCTTATTATCCAGGACGTTACGACTTAATTGAAAACTTTGCCGAGAATTTTACTACAGCGAATGAGAACAATAAGGAATCTGTTTTCGAATTGCAATATAGTAGTGATGGTGAATTGACATGGGGTAACGAAAGCGGTATCAACCTAGGTAACTCACTTCCAACATTTGTAGGTCCGGTTGCCGCCGGTGGTTGGGCTAAGCTTATGCCTTCCAGCTTTGCCGTCGGCCAGTTTGTGAAAGAAGAACGTCCTGCCGGTTCGGATACGAAGTATGACAAACGCATGTATGCAAGCTTATTTTTCAATCCCGAAGCTATGGGAGATGTAGTGAAGAACGAGAAATGGTATGGAGGAAGCCGTTCTATGGAACAACTTTGGGATGGCAATAGCGGTAAAATGAGTGGTGGTGCTCCATCTTACAGTCAAGGTGACGGTAAGTTTTTGCTAAAAAAATACACTGCATATTTTGTAAATGCTTCTGATGCTGATATTATGGGTCATAAGGAAGGGAAAGCAAACAATTTACGAGCTATGCGATTCTCAGAAGTGCTGTTAATGTACGCCGAAGCTTGTGCCAAAACAAACGATGTAAACGGGGCAAACACCGCATTGAAGCTCGTTCGCAAAAGAGCAGGATTAGCTGATAAGACATTTGCCCAATCGGACTTGATGTTAGAAATAGAGCACCAATGCTTGCTCGAGTTCTTTGGTGAAGGACATCGTTTTGACGACCTAAAACGCTGGTATACCACTGAAGAGATTAAAAATATTTTCACTGAAAATGAAAAACAGGGAGCAGAATACTTTCAAGAAAAACATAAATATTACCCTATTCCTTCCGGAGAGTTGAACAACAATGATGCCATGGTACAAACTGAACTATGGAGATAATATTTTTACAACCAATTTATACTTAGAATATATGAAGAAGATATACTCATTATTATTTGTAGCATTATTCCTATTCTTAGGATATTCATGTGACGATGGAAGTTTAGACCATAGTGATGTTTTTATCCCGGAACCAGTTGAAGAAAATTTTGACGATGACGGAATTGCACCAGAACCTACAACTACCGCTGTTGTAAGAATGAAAATCAGAGAAGAAAACAAACATCAAGTAATTGATGGCTTCGGCTGTGCCTTCTGCGGATGGTCACATCGTATTTGGAATACGATGCAGCGTGACGCAGTGATAGAAGACCTGTTTAGTGAAAACGGTTTGGATTTAAATATTTTCCGGGGCGAAATATTCCCGTCTTACGGTAATCCAACTACAGGAGACATTGAATTCAAGATGGATCGCAATTTTATGTTGCAACCCGATGATCCTTCTATGATTAATAACTACTGGCGAAACTACAATGGTGAAGAGTGCGGAGAACAATGTCAACTTGGCCAAATGTGGTTAGTTGACCTTATAAGTAGAAAATATAAAGATGTCAATTTCTTCTTTTCAGTTTGGTGTCCTCCTATCAAATGGAAAAGCAATAACAAACTTAATGGTGGAAGCCTCAAGTCGGAATATTACGATGAATATGCCCAATATCTATTGGATTTCGTCGATGCATATGAACAAAAATTCGGCATTGACATATATGCATTATCAGGATGGAATGAACCGGATAAACTTGCTAGTTTAGGTGGTTGGGCAACCTGTGCATGGTCTGAAGAAGAAATGGCTAAATTTTTCCTCGAAAAACTTCGTCCAGCGATGGAGAAAAGAGGCCACAGTGATATGAAACTTGTTTATGCAGAAAATGCCCAGTGGAAATGGGCGGTCGATTTTATCAATAATAGTTTAAAAAAATATCCGGAACTGGTAGATCCAAATTTCATTGTAGCCGGTCATGGATATTCTACAAGAGATGAAAATGTCATTCCTTTTGAAGAGGCAGAAAAGCGCAATGTCCACATGTGGCAAACAGAACTTAGTGATGATAAAGGTCGCCAAGAGACATGGCCGGATGCAATGAAATGGGCTAAAACTTTTCATGCTTATATGGCAAATGCCAATATGAGTGCCTTTGTATGGTGGTCAGGTGCACGTCCTTGCAGCACTACGGGCGAAAACCTAATTCAATTAGAAGAGGCATTACCTAGTACATACTATTACAGAGTTCCACGCTACTATACTTTTGGACAGTTCAGCAAATTTATTGAGCAAAATGCCGTACGTGTAGACGTAGAAGCTATTTCTTCAGAAACAGATAAACTCCCCGAAGACTTGTTGGTTTCTGCTTATGTGAAAGATGACACCTACACTATTGTACTAATCAATTTATCTCAAAAAGAATCATTCTCTACATTGATTGAGATTGAAGGAGTGGAATTCCAAAATATGAGAACATATACTTCCAGTGAATATGTGAAGTGGAAACACAAAAAGATCAATCCGTCTCAAAGCGGTTTACGTTCTATTACCGTTCCCAAATATAGTGTTGTAACTGTGACTGGTAAAATGAAAAACCATGAAGTTGAATAACGAATTATAAATTAGAGAATATCATGAAAAGAAATATAATACACTTAACAGGAATCGCACTTTGTGCAATCGGATTATTTTCCGGTTGTAATGAAGACTTACCTAGTTACACAAGTCTGACTGTGGATGCAGAGACATTGACAATTAATTTAGATGAGACAACCGAAGGGAGTTTTAATATTACTGGGGGCAATAGCGGATACAAAGTGTCTAGTTCAAATGCTGCAGTAGCGACAGCAGTTATTTCGGGCAATGAGGTGATTGTAACAGGTTTGAAATATGGTACTGCAACGTTAACCGTTATCGACTGGACTAAGAATTCGGCAAATGTGAAAGTAGTGGTAGCTCAAGAACAGGAGTTAGCAGTAAAAACAAGTTCCACGACTATGTTCTTTGAAGAACACAAAACGCTCGAAATATATACTGGAAATGGAGGATATAGCATAACATCTTCCAATGAGTCAGTAGCAACAGCAAAAATCAGTGAAGATGGAAAAATAGAAATCACTTCTTCTATCGTTCCGGGTACTGCAATACTAACCGTGAAAGACAGTCACAACAAAACAGCCGAGATTGCTGTGAAAGTAATAAAGAGGCTGGTAGTAGATAATAGTGAAGATATTACTTATCTAATAACAAGCGAACCCGTTACGATTAAAATTTTGGATGGAAATGGTGAATATACTTGCACTCCCCCCAACTACTCCTCATCCTATCTCAAATGTACGATGGCAGAAAATGGAACAGAAGTTATTATTGAAGGATTGAAAAGAAACTATTTCAATAAAGCAATCACCATCAAGGACAAAGAAGGACAATCCATTGACATTCATATCAAGACTATTGATGAACCTTATTGGGAAAATCCAAGTTATCGTTACTTAATAGCTGGTTCTTATGCTTATCAGTATCTTTCTACAGCAAAAGTTGGTGAAGCTATTTATTCTGAAGAACTTAATATTTCGCTACTAACAATAAAGAGTACAGGAAGTTATGCTTCCGGATTTGCAGTCCAATTTACCGGTAATCTTGAAGAAGGAGCAAAGACCAATGCTGTACTTTATAAAGTTGCTAAAAATGCAATAGATAAAAATGTTGCCTATTCAATAGAAGACTGTAAAATAGATAAAGTAGAAGATGGCTGGTATTGGGTTAGCTTCTTGGAACCCGGTTACACCGTTCGTTCTTACTTTATCACTAAGCAATAATTTATAAACTTGACATATCCGTTTAAAAGCACCCCCATACTTTTAGAATGATAAAACATAAAAAGAAACTGTTCGTACAACACAGTATGCATTTCATGTCTATCTGCATTGTGAACAGTTTCTTTTTATCTTGTCAAGAAGATGCAAGGGAAATGGACTGCAAATCTTTATCTCTTAATATGTTGAATTGATATGAATAGATACAATAATAGACTTCATATTCTAAAAAAAGAACATGAGTCACTTATCTCACGTAAAAATAAGATGATATTTTCCGAAAATGGAATATTCGAGCGCTATAAATATCCTATCCTGACAGCTGCTCATACTCCCTTGGAATGGCGTTATGATTTGAATCCGGAAACAAATCCATACCTAATGGAACGAATCGGAGTAAATGCCACCATGAATTCGGGAGCTATCAAATGGAATGGAAAGTATCTAATAATAGTACGTGTAGAAGGAAACGACCGAAAATCATTCTTCGCCATTGCCGAAAGTCCGAATGGCATAGACAACTTCCGTTTTTGGGAATACCCGATACATTTGCCGGACACAGACCCAAGTGAAACAAACGTCTACGACATACGTTTGACGACCCATGAAGATGGCTGGATTTATGGAATCTTCTGTAGCGAGAGTCTTGACCCGAACGCTGCACCAGGCGACCTGTCTTCCGCCATAGCCAAAGCAGGCATCGTGCGTACTAAAGACTTAAAAAGCTGGGAACGGCTGCCAAACCTGATTTCCCAAAGTCAGCAACGCAATGTTGTATTACATCCGGAATTTGTTAATGGCAAATATGCACTGTACACCCGTCCACAGGATAACTTTATCGACGCCGGCAACGGAGGAGGTATTGGCTGGGCGCTTATAGATGACATTACCCATGCAGAAGTGAAAGAAGAAATCATTATAAACCACCGTCATTACCATACAATAAAAGAGGTAAAGAATGGCGAAGGTCCCCATCCTATCAAAACCCCCAAAGGATGGTTGCACCTCGCCCACGGTGTACGTGCTTGCGCTGCCGGACTGCGTTATGTGCTCTATCTGTATATGACATCTCTGGAAGATCCGACAAAGATAATCGCTGAGCCGGGTGGATACTTAATAGCTCCGGTAGATGAGGAAAGAATAGGTGATGTCTCCAATGTGCTCTTCTCGAATGGGTGGATTGCAGACGAGGACGGAACAGTGTATATCTATTACGCATCTTCCGATACCCGCATGCACGTAGCAACTTCCACCGTAGACAGGCTGATAGATTATTGTCTTCACACCCCGGCAGACGGTTTACGCTCTGCTGCTTCTGTAGAAAACATTTGCAAGCTCATAGAAGCTAACAAATATGTAATGGCAGAACAGGTTTATTTTTAAGGTAATGTGAGCTCAATACTTGAGCAGTATTAGTTGCCCGTCATTGACAAATTCCACGTCAATGACGGGCTTCTTATAAAGCAGGACACAAACCGACATAGATAAGTGCGTATTGCAGGTGAAATAACGCTTATCAAAAGTGCGCATTGCAGGGTATAAATAGGGAATTATTTCCTCTCTTTTTTATTTCTTATAAGTTATAGAATAAACCAATATAGCTATCTTATTTCTTATACGAAACAGAACAATAGAAGTAATATTCAAACAATCGATAGCAAAATAGTATCATTTATTCAAATATAATAATACCATATTTCTTTCTTATAATACCACAATTCCTTTTTTAAATATAATAAAAAAGACAGAAATATACAATATACTGGTTGCACAAACATAATAAGCAAAGCCTATATAGCTTATAAACAGAATATTTGGGCTTCACTTACAAGGTATGAGTTCTTAATCAACAATTAATTACACAAGAAAACAAGAAGCAAAATTGTATCAGAAGCGGCTAAAATAATATTTGCCATACATGCCATTATCCTCTACTTTTGCATCAGACGATTATCAGTTGAAATTTCCATGGATCGATTGATAATTGAACTAGAGTTATAAATCTAATGCAATAAATTATGAGAAGAAAAATTCATTTCTTACTATTCTTATTTCTCTGCATGGCTAGTATTCCACTAGCAGCCCAAGACATTGAAGTGAAAGGAGTAGTAACAGAAGCTACGACAAATGAACCTTTACCTGGAGTCACGGTAAGAGTTAAAGACAAAGACACCGGCACAATAACAGATGCAGATGGTAAATACTCCATCAAAGCAGGCAAAGGGAATACACTAGTATTCTCAACAATAGGTATGAAACAAATAGAAAGAGCTGTTACATCCGGAGCCCCAATCAATGTCACAATGGAAGAAGACAATATCGCTCTTGAGCAGGTGGTAGTGATCGGTTATGGTACAGTAAAGAAAAGTCATCTTTCGGGTGCTGTAGGCTCAGTCAGCGCAAAAGAGCTTAACGGACAGGTGGCTTCCAATGCCGCAACAGCCTTACAAGGAAAGATTCCCGGAGTATCAGTGGCAAGTTCCAGCGGTGACCCCAATGGAAGCATGACGATCAATGTACGTGGTATCAGTTCATTATCTAATAATGACCCGCTTTATGTAATCGACGGATCATTTGGTGACATCAGTATGGTCGATCCTAACGACATCACGTCTATTGAGGTATTGAAAGATGCCGCCTCAGCAGCTATCTACGGTTCACGCGCGGCAGGTGGCGTCATCCTTATCACGACTAAAAGCGGTCGCAAAGACACTCCTACCAAACTGGACATCAACCTCTTTACAGGTATCAGCCATAATCCTAAAAAGCTGAATGTTTTCAATGGAGAAGAATATAGCCGCTTTGCCCGTTACTATAAATTGGCTGGTGACGGCTTCGGAGCTGAAACGGGTGCAGTTCCTTTCGTCGGAGAAGGAACAGACTGGCAGGATGTCATGCTGAATACAGCCATGACCTACAAGGCCAACGCAACCATCAGCGGCGGTTCTAAAACCGGAGCCTATAGCGCATCTATAAGCTACCTGAACAAAGAAGGTATCCTGCGCAATACCGACCACGAGTCTTATAACATCCGCCTGAAAAGCGACTATTCTTTCCTGAATAACCGACTAACTATCGGACAGTCTATGATTGTTCGCCTGGCTCAAGGAAAAGGTAATATTGATCAGGATACAATGTTCGGTATCTTGCAATTCCCTTCAGTAGTTCCGGTATATGATCCGACCAATGCAACCGGATGGGGTACTTCTGCCAATATCAACCTGCCGAATCCTCTAGGATACTCTAATGTAATAGACAACACTAACGAAAGCACCAGAATTTTCCTGAATGCTTACCTGCAAGCCGAAATCATTAAGGACTTAAAATATAAGTTTAACGTAGGTATCAGAAAGGACCATACCAAATCACGTACCTATACGGGTATATATGACTTGGGAACTTTTGGGAAGAATGATGCTCCCGACTTAAAAGAAGGTTCATCCACATACGATTCATGGGTAATAGAAAACACCCTGAACTACGATAAAGTCTTCGGCAAACACAATATTTCTTTGTTAGCCGGTTATTCCGCCCAAAAAGACAAACATTACGGCCTGAACGGAAGCAACTCCGACATTCCGCAGTTTATTGAGACGATGACAGGTAACACAACCACCATGAGCGCTTCCAGCAATCTCAAAGAATTGGCACTGGTTTCTCTCTTCGGACGTGTTATGTACTCTTATGATGACCGTTATTTATTCTCCGCATCTATTCGTCGGGACGGTTCTTCACGCTTCGGCAAAGGACATCAGTATGGTAGTTTCCCATCCGTGTCTGTAGGCTGGAACATCAATCGCGAAAAATTCTTCAATCCATTAGAGAATGTATTCGACCAACTAAAGATTCGTGCCAGCTACGGTAAACTGGGTAATCAGGAAATTGGGGACAATTATTACCCGACTATCAGTGTGGTGGGTAGTGGTATGAACTATCTTCAAGGCAACAATATCTGGTTCGGACAAATGCCCTATGTAAACGCCGTATCTCCGACTAACCTGACTTGGGAAAATACAGAGACTTACAACATCGGTTTAGATCTTAGCCTACTGAACGGACGACTGACAATGACAGCAGATGCTTATGTGAAAAACACGAATGATGTACTACTTCCTATCCCCTACGCCGGTTCTGCCGGTATCAGCGGATTCTCGATACAGAATGCAGGAAAAATACGTAATAAAGGTTTCGAGTTTGCGGTGAACTACCGTGGTTCTATTAAAGATAAGTTCAACTACTATGTAGGGGCTAATATCAGCACGGACAAGAACGAAGTTATCAAAATATCTACAGGTGGTGACAATATGACTATCTCCGGTTATTCGGCGCATGGTCAGGGCGGACGTGGTATCAATATGTTCCAGGAAGGTCATGCCATGTCTTATTTTAACTTAATTGAAACAGATGGTATTTTCCGCAGTGCAGAAGAAATTGAGAACTATAGAACAGCCGATGGCAAACTGATTCAGCCGGGCGCCCAAGTAGGCGACGTACGTTACAAAGACTGGAATGGCGATGGCTCAATAACCACCGACGACCAGCATGATGTAGGCAGCCCGTTCCCCGATATGACTTTCGGCCTGAGACTGGGTGGAGACTGGAATAATTTCGACTTTAACCTCTTCTTTGACGGTACGGTAGGAAATAAAATCTATAACTACCCGCGCTATCGCCTGGAATCAGGAAACTTCAACGGTAACTACAGTACGACGCTGGCTAACTCGTGGAGACCCGACAACCAGAATACCGACATGCCCCGCTTCTCCGTTACCGACGGTGCGGACAACAAATGGGCTTATACCGACAGATGGCTCGAAGACGGTTCATACATACGTTTGAAAACACTCGATATCGGTTATACATTACCCAAACAGTTGCTAAAAAAGATCAAGCTTGAAAATGTGAGAATCTATACTTCCATAGAAAATCTCTTTACGTTAACCAAATACTCCGGCTACACGCCCGACCTCGGTGAAAGCGGTGTAGATCTAGGTACCACTTACAATGTATTCACAAGAGGAATCGACCAGGGACGTTACCCGCTCCCACGTACATTCTCTTTTGGTATCCAAGTGAATTTATAAGAAAGAACTAACACGTATAATTGAATATAGTATGAAAAAAAATTGGTTATCATATATATGCATGGCAGTCCTTCTTTCAGGAATACTTAGTTCGTGCAATGAATCCAGCTTTCTGGATCTGAAAGATCCCAATCATTTCACGGGGGATAACTTCTGGAAAAACAAGGCAGATGCCGAGAGCGCTCTTGCCGCCGCATATTCTCCTATCAAGTACCAGATGTATGGTTATTTTGGGGCTTTTGACGGTTGGCTAAACCTGAATGGACGTGGAGACGATATCTTCACAATCACTAATGAAGAACCGGGCATGTGGGCTATCGCTAATTTCCAAAACTCACCGACTACGGGAAATGATCCTTATGGCGCACTCTTTACAGGAGTACAGCGCGCAAATGTTGTACTAAGATACATTGACAATGTACCGGCTACAGGAATCACCGAAGAAGACCGTTCCATGATTAAAGGTGAGGCACTTTTTTTGAGAGGTTATCAATATTTCCTGTTAGTTAATAACTACAAAGAAGTGCCCCTGCGTATCATTCCTTCTAATGAGGACGAGCCGAACAAACCGGCAGCCAGCGAAGCGGTACTCTGGAAACAAGCGGAAGATGACTTGACAGAGGCCATCAAATGCAATCTGCCCGTCACCCGTGTAGCAGATGAAAAAGGACGTATTGAGAAAGGAGCTGCTATCGCTATGCTGGCAAAGGTATATCTGACACAGCATAAATATCCGGAAGCTAAAGCTCAATTGGATTTATTATTAAAAGCGCCTTATTATCCGGGACGTTATAACCTAATGGAAAACTTCGCGGAGAATTTCACTACTGCCAAAGAAAACAACGAAGAATCTGTTTTCGAATTGCAATACAGCAGCGACGGCGACTTGACGTGGGGGAATGAAAGCGGCATCAACTTAGGAAGTTCTATTCCGCAATTCATCGGCCCGGTAAACTCCGGTGGCTGGGCAAAAATCATGCCGACTTCATTTATTGTCGGGCAGTTCATTTCTGAAGAACGCCCTGCGGGAGCCGATACCAAGTTTGACAAACGTATGTATCCCAGTCTGTTCTTTAACCCCGAAGCACTTGGCGATGTTGTGAAGAACGAGAGCTGGTACGGCGGAAATTATTCCATGGAGAAACTGTGGGAAGGCAATGCCGGTAAAATGGCCGGCGGTGCTCCAACTTTCAGCATGGGTGACGGTAAATTCCTTCTGAAGAAATACACTGCCTATTATGTAAACGACGAAGCGGCAGACAATATGGGAAACAAAGAAGGAAAAGCCAACAATGTACGTGTCATGCGTTTTGCAGAAGTACTGCTTATGTATGCCGAGGCTTGCGCCAAAACAAACGATGTGACAGGTGCCAGCTATGCCCTGAAACTTATCCGCGAAAGAGCCGGACTGGCAGACAAAACATTCACCCAGGATCAGCTTATGGATCAGATCGAACATCAATGTTTACTCGAATTTTTCGGAGAAGGGCACCGGTTTGACGACCTGAAACGTTGGTACACAACCAATGAAATCAAAACAATCCTCAAAGCAAATGACAAGCAAGGGGCAGACAATTTTCAGGAAAGGAACAGGTATTATCCGATTCCGACAGGCGAATTGAACAACAACTCTGCAATGCAACAAATAGATTTATGGAAATAATCTTTCCAATAACTTATAACAGAAAAATTATGAAAAAAATATATGCACTATTATTCGTATCCTTACTCTTATTTATAGGATATTCTTGTGAAGACGGTAGCCTGAGCCATGGTGATGTATACATCCCGGATCCCGTGGAAGAGTCGGACGAGGATGATGGTTTTGCGACAGAGCCTACAACAACGTCTGTTGTGAGGATGTCTATCGGCGAAGGACATCAGCATCAGATGATTGACGGATTTGGATGTGGTTTTGCAGAATGGTCTCACCGTATCTGGAACAATAACCACAGAGATGCCGTTATGGCAGACCTATTCGGTGACAATGGCTTGAAGCTAAACATATTCCGTGGAGAAGTATTCCCGCACTATCAGGACGACGTCACGGGTGAAATAGAATTTGGCATGGACCGTAACTTCAACCTGCCTGCCGACGAACCTAAATACATGAACAACTATTGGTTCAAATATCACGGTGCGGAATGTGCCGAACAGGTACAGCTAGGCCAGATGTGGCTGGTGGACTATCTATCCAGAAAGCATAAAAGCATGAAGTATATGTTCTCCGTATGGAGTCCACCTAAAAAATGGAAAGATAAAGACAGCAACTCCGGTGGCTCTCTGAAAGCTATTCATTATGAAGATTACGCCAATTATCTGATAGACTTCGTCAAAGAATACGAAAAGAAATTCGGAATAAACATTTATGGCTTATCACCTACCAATGAACCTGATAATACTTTCACTGCATGGTCTACTTGTAAATGGACTCCTGAACAATTGGCAGATTTCAGCCATAACACTTTCCGGAAATCTCTGGACGCGGCCGGATATAATGATAAAAAGATTATAATGGGAGAATGTTCCTCATGGTGGAAAGCAAGTTACTCGTCTTTCCTCACTGCATCCAATCAGTTCTTCAAGAAATGTCTGGAAAGCGAAGCTTCATTGGCAAATGACAACGTCATAGCGGCCGGACACGGATACAGTATGTCCAATTTAGATAATATCTTACCTTTCGATGAAGCAGTTAATGCCAATATTCCTGTATGGATGACCGAGAACTGTGACAACTTAAAACGTTCGGAGGACTGGAATGATGCCATGAAATGGGCAAGAAACTTCCATTACTATCTGGCACAAGCTAATGTAAATGCTTATATCTGGTGGGCCGGAGCCCGTCCTTGCAGCACGACAGGCGAGAACCTTATCCAGTTGGAAGAAGCCATACCGGGCACTACCTACTACAGAGCCCCCCGCTATTATACATACGGGCAGTTCACCAGATTCATCGAAGCCGGCAGTCATCGTGTAGATGTTGAGGCTATTCCTTCTGAAGAGAATCAATTCCCTGCAGAACTTCTGATGTCAGCTTATGTTAAGGATAATACTTATACCATCGTATTAGTGAACAGTTCGGAGAAGGAGTCATTCTCCACTTTAGTTGAGATTGAAGGAAAAAGTTTTCAGAACATGATTGCATACACATCCAGCGAAGACGTAAAATGGCAGCGCAAGAAGTTCAATCCTTCTTTAAGCGGGTTACGTTCCATTACGGTTCCCAAGCTCAGTGTGGTGACAGTTACTGGTAAGATAAAAGATATTGCAGCAGAATAATAGTCAAAATAATACTAGAATATCATGAAAAAGAATCGATTATATATAGCAGGATTCCTGCTTGCAGCCGTCAATTTGTTCTCCGGTTGCAGTGAAGATGATCCGTCCTATGCCAATCTGGTTGCGGACAAGCAGGAATTGACAATCAATCTAGATGAAAAAGCAGAAGGAGTGATTCAGATTATTCAGGGAAACGGTAACTACAAGGTTACCAGTTCGAACGAAGATGTGGTTACCGCTACAATCGACAATGACCAAATACAAGTGACAGGTTTGAAAGCCGGTGACGCAAATGTGACTATTACCGACTGGGCCAGGATGTCAACCAACGTAAAAGTAATTGTTGACCAATTGGTAGACTTGGTTCTGAAAGTATCTTCTACAGTTATGTATCCGAATGAAGACAAGACCATAGAGGTCTATACAGGCAATGGAGGATACAGTATCACTGTTGATAATCCATCAATAGCAAAGGCTGCGATAAATGATAAAGGGCAGATTCAAATTGAATCGCTGGCTCCGGGTACTGCCACTTTCACCGTAAAAGACAGACGGGACAAAACGACAGAACTCATCGTAAAAGTGAAAAAGAGAATGGTAGTCGACAATAGTGAAAATATCCCTTACTTAGTTATCGGCACTCCGGCTACTATCAAAATCCTGGATGGCAATGGTGGATATACCTGCACAGCAGGCGGTTCTGCAACTTACCTGAAATGCTCCATGTCTGAAGACGGTACAGAAGTGATAATTGAAGGACTTAAAAGATACCGTTACAACAACAAAGTCACTATCGCCGACCAGGACGGTGAAAAGATAGAAGTGACCATTACCGCTATTGACGATCCTTACCTGGAGAACCCGTCATATCGCTATATGCTGGCAGGTTCTTATTCTTACCAAAGCCTTTCTACTTCAAAAGTAGGAGAAATAATGCATTCGGCGGATTTCAACTTGTCGCAATTGCTTGTTAAGAGTTCGACAACTTCATCCGCATCCGGTTACGCGGTTCAGTTTACCGGCGATTTGGGAGTAGGCAGCAAGACGAATGCAACACTTTATAAGGTGACAAGAAACGCAGTAGACAAGAATGTAGGATATCCGATAGAAGATTGCCGGATTGATAAAGTAGAAGACGGCTGGTATTGGGTGAGTTTCCTGGAGCCCGGATACACTGTACGTTCCTATTTTATAACCAAAGAATAATTTATAAACTTGACACACATGTATTTCGGAAGTACCCCCATACTTTTGAAGTGACCAACATAAAAAGAGACTGTCCTTACAACACAGTATATTCCTTATTACTATCTGTATTGTAATCAGTCTCTTTTTATAAATTTTGAACAGATATGAATAGATATGATAACAGATTACGTATTCTTACAGAAGAATATGAAACGCTCATCTCACGTGAAAATAAAAGAATACGATCCAACAATGGCATATTTGAACGCTATAAATATCCTATTCTGACGGCAGCCCATACTCCACTCGAATGGAGATATGACTTTAATCCGGAAACAAACCCTTTTTTGATGGAACGTTTCGGTATTAACGCTGTATTCAATGCAGGAGCTATCAAATATAACGGAAAATATCTCATTATGGCACGAGTGGAAGGTTACGACCGTAAGTCGTTTTTCGCCATAGCCGAAAGTCCGAATGGGATAGATAATTTTCGTTTTTGGGAATATCCAATCCAGCTTCCCGACTTATACCCGGAAGAAACGAATGTCTACGATATGCGCCTTACCCAGCATGAGGACGGATGGATATACGGCATTTTCTGTTCGGAAAGCAAAGATCCGGACGCAGCCGCCGGAGATCTGACTTCTGCCGTTGCGGTAGCAGGCATCATACGCACCAAGGACTTAAGAAATTGGGAGCGTCTGCCTAATCTTATCTTTAAAAGCCAGCAACGCAATGTGGTACTCCATCCGGAGTTTGTCAAAGGGAAATATGCGCTTTACACCCGCCCTCAAGACGGGTTTATTGAAGCAGGCACTGGTGGAGGAATTTGCTGGGCACTAGTAGATGATATCACTCATGCAATAGTTAAAGAAGAGACGGTGGTAGAACAACGTTATTATCACACCATCAAAGAAGTGAAGAACGGTGAAGGGCCTCATCCTATCAAAACGCCACAGGGATGGTTGCACCTCGCGCATGGAGTCCGTGCTTGCGCAGCAGGACTCAGGTATGTGTTGTATTTGTACATGACCTCTTTAGATGCCCCCAATAAAGTGATTGCCCAACCAGGAGGTTACTTCATGGCACCCGTAGAAGAAGAAAGAATCGGAGACGTTTCCAACGTATTATTTTCGAACGGGTGGATTACAGATGAAGACGGAACGGTCTACATCTATTATGCTTCTTCAGATACACGGATGCATGTAGCTACCTCTACAATCGAACGACTTGTAGATTATTGCCTGCATACTCCGGAAGATAAACTTCGATCCGCTACGTCCGTAGAAAATATTTATCAACTGATAGAAGCTAATAAGGTGAAAGTATAGTAACTGAATTTTCAATATGGAAAGCACACCATCGCCATTCCTTCCGGAATTTGACAATGGCGTGCTTTTTCTGGTTCTTTCATTTTATTCATAAGATTGAGGCCTCAACAATATTCCTTTTTATAAACGATAAAATCGCATATCTTATCGTTTATACAGGGGAAAACCGACTTTTCAAAGGAAAACCAAAGTTGAAGTAAACACAGATATATTAATATAGTATCAGAATGAGTTAAAATAATATTTGTTTCCCCACTACTTTCGCCCTACTTTTGCATCAAATAAAATAATGATATATAAAAACCTAATCGAAATAACGATATGAAACTACACGAAATCGATATTCTCATCATTTGTGCCTATCTCATTGCCATGATTGTCATCGGACTTATCCTGAAGAAACGGGCTGCCCAAAATATGGATTCTTATTTCCTGGGAGGGAAATCATTGCCATTTTATATGCTCGGACTCTCCAATGCTTCCGGAATGTTTGACATCACAGGAACCATGTTGATGGTATATTGGGCATTTGCCTACGGATTCAAAAGCCTTTGGATTCCCTGGTTGTGGCCAGTATTCAACCAAATCTTTCTAATGGTTTATCTGTCCGTGTGGTTACGTCGTTCCAATGTACTCACCGGAGCGGAATGGATTAAGACACGTTTCGGTAAAGGTAAAGGATCGACTCTTTCACATACGATTGTTATCATCTTTGCATTACTTAGCGTACTCGGTTTTTTAAGTTATGGATTCATAGGTATTGGTAAATTTATGGAGATATTCATCCCCTGGGAAGTAGTATCTCCATTCATTCCTTTCAATGTGCCTGCAGAATATGTTCCTCATGTATATGGTATTTTCTTTACCACAATCGCTACTTTCTATGTAATGCTCGGAGGAATGTTGAGTATTGTATGGACAGACGTTGTGCAGTTCCTGATTATGACAGTGGCAGGTATCGTAATTGTTGTTATCGGAATGCAAATGGTAGCGCCGGACATGATTCATTCTTTCGTTCCGGCCGGCTGGGACTCTCCTTTCTTCGGATGGACGCTGGATATCGACTGGAGCAGCCGGATGAGCCTCTTGACGGAACGGATGGCGAATGAACCATATAGCCTGATTAGCATCTTCGTCATGATGGCCTTGCTCAAAGGAATATTTATGAGTATGGCAGGACCGGCGCCCAACTATGATATGCAGAAAATTCTATCTTGCAAATCCCCCAAAGAAGCGGCTATGATGAGCGGTTCCGTATCAGTCGTACTATTAATCCCCCGCTACCTGATGATTATGGGATTTGCTCTGCTGGCTATCTACTTCTTTAAAGAAGATGGCGGTCTGACACAAATGGAAGTGACACGAACGGATTTTGAAACCATCCTCCCCCATCTAATCACACGTTACGTACCTGTAGGATTAGCCGGAATCCTACTAGCCGGACTACTGGCAGCTTTCATGTCGACTTTTGCGTCCACTGTTAATGCCGCACCGGCTTATATCGTGAATGATATTTATCTGAAATATATCAATCCGAAAGCGAGTGTGAAAACACAAATACGCAGTAGCTATATTATTTCTGTCGCAGTAGTAGTTATCAGCACTGTCATAGGGTTCTTCCTGAAAGACATCAATGAAATATTCCAATGGATTGTTGGAGCACTCTTCGGAGGATACATCGCGGCCAACGTACTGAAATGGCATTGGTGGCGCTTCAATGGTGAAGGCTATTTCTGGGGAATGACCGCCGGAGTAATAGCAGCCATCGTCATGAAGTTCACTGTTCCCGACGCATGGGTACTCTATTTCTTCCCCGTACTGTTCGGAGTTTCCCTGATAGGATGCATCGCAGGAACCTATAGCGCACCTCCAACAGACGAAGAGACGCTCATCAACTTCTACACCCGTGTACGCCCATGGGGATGGTGGAAGCCGATTGAAGAAAAAGCATTGGCCCGTTACCCTCATATCCAGCCAAACCGCAACTTCAAAAGAGACGCATTCAACGTGGCAATCGGCATTGTGTGGCAATGCAGCCTTACCATTATCCCAATGTATCTCGTGGTCCGCCAGCAACTGGGGCTCTGGAGCTCTATTGCATTGCTTCTGGTTACGACCTTGATACTAAGAAAGACTTGGTACAAGCCTCTGTGTAAAGAAGAAATCAGATACAATGAAGAAATAAAACAACTAAAACAAAATAAGGAATAATTAGCTTAACACACTAAAAATTGAGAACCGACCATGAAAAGACTATCTGTAATTCTGGTATCATTTTTACTATATCTGCCTCTATGCGCTCAATTTAAGGGAACAGTTTCTGTCGACACTAATCAATCGGGCATAGTTGATAAAGGCGATAAGCCGCTAGCGGGAGTTATGGTAACAGATGGATTGAACGTAGTAAAAACAGATAAGAAAGGTCGGTTCTCTTTGCCGGGATTCGAGAAAACAAGATTCATAAGTATTACAACTCCCACGGGATTTGAAACACAACAATTCTACCTTTCTACCAAAGAGAACAGAAAAAGCTACGATTTTATCTTAACTGAAAGCGAGCGGACAAAACCCAGAAAACATTCTTTCGTGCAAATCACCGACACCGAAGTGACGGGTGGAATGGGGCGTTGGGTAACCGATCTCCAGCAATACATTCACAATGAGAAGCCTGCCTTCCTCATTCACACCGGAGATATCTGCTACGAACCGGGACTCACCATCCACAATCAAGTGGTAAACGCACAAACAATGGATTGTCCTGTTTATTATTGCATCGGTAATCATGACTTAGTGAAAGGCAACTATGGCGAAGAGCTTTACGAATCTCTCTATGGTCCGACATGGTATTCATTTGATATAGGTAACGTTCATTATGTAGTCACCCCAATCGACCACGGAGATAACCCGACCAACTATACCCAAAAAGATGTATACAACTGGCTAAAAAACGATCTTGCTCTCATAAAAAAAGACCAGGCACTTATCCTTTTCAATCACGACTTATTTACTCCAAATGACTCTTTCGTCTTTAAAGCAGATGACGATCATCTGCTTGATTTTCGTTCTTTCAATACCAAAGCCCAAATCTACGGACACATGCATTACAACTATGTCCGCAACCAAAATGGGATTTATACAATCTGTACCGGCACATTGGATAAAGGAGGCATTGACCACTCCCCTTCTTCTTTTAGAGAAATAAAAGTAGACGCAAACGACAATATCACCACCCAACTGCGATATGCTTTCATCGAGCCACAAATCGCAATAGTCTCTCCGATGAATAATCAGACGGCCGCAGCCTGCACCATCACTGAAGATCAGCTTCCTGTTTCCGTCAATACATATTATTCGCAGGCAAAAACGTCTCACGTTTCTTATATCCTAAGCGATTCGGAAAATAATCAAGAAATAGCAAAAGGCGATCTAGCCTCCCGTACTGAATGGAATTGGAGTGGAAACATTCAAATGCCAGCCAATGAAATGGGGAAAAAACTAAATCTTACAGTGACTTCATTCTTCAGCAACGGAAAGAAAGTGACTGCTACCAGCCAGTTTATCTATCAAAAGGACTTCAAATTATCCACTATTGCAGGTGAAGACTGGAATACATTACTTCAAAACGCAGCACACTCCGGCGGAGTCAACAACTCTCAAATCAAGCTCCCCCTGCAATTACAATGGACAGCTAATACAGGCAGTAACATTTTTATGTGTTCTCCCATTATCGCCGGACAGAAAGTATTTATCGCTACCACCGACGATAATGTATCACTGAACACATTTATCTGCGCATTTGATTTTAATTCCGGCAAACTGTTGTGGAAATTCCGTACTGCAAATTCTGTTAAGAACACAATAGCCTGTGAAAATGGAATTGTAGTGGCTCAAGACGCCTCCTGCAACCTCTATGCCTTAGACAGTGAATCAGGGAAATTACTCTGGAAACAATCTATTAATTTGGACAGCTATCCCTATCTGACTGAAGGCTTGACAGTAGGCAAAGGAGTGGTCTATGCCGGAATCGGCGCCGGACTATCTGCCTACAACCTAAAAACAGGACAAACGATATGGATTAACAAGGACTGGAAACAGCGGGAAGGTTCTACTACAACACTCACTATTGCCGGAGATGTATTAGTCAGCGGAACCCAATGGGGAGGTTTATACGGCAATGATATCCACACAGGAAAGCAACTCTGGAAACTATCTGATAACGGACTTGGCAACTGGGGAGCCTCTCCTGTCTATAAAAACGGGAAATTATGGATTATCTCTTCCAAGAGCTTCTTCACAATAAAGCCACAAACCGGAAAAGTATTGCAACAAAAAGAGTTATCAGCCAATCTGGATGTTACATCCACCCCACTCATCACCGAACAGGAAATCATTTTCGGTACTGCCGACCGGGGAGTTTTCGCATTGGACAAATCTACACTTTTCAATAAATGGAAAGCAGAAACGTCACCTTCACTTGTATATACTGCTCCTTATTCCACCACTCCGCAAGCCGGAGTTGAAACAAGTCCTGTTGCATCACAAGGAATTGTCTACATCGGAGCTTCCGACGGTTATCTATATGCCATCGACCAAACTACAGGAATTATAAAAGATAAACGACACATTGGAGCGCCTATATTTTCAACCGTAGCCGTATCCGGGAATAAGATGATTGTTTGTGATTTTGCGGGTAATGTTTATTGCTTTTCATCGAAGTAAACTCCCTCTTCACTATCATAATGCATAAACTCAAATGGTACATAAGCACTAAAATTATATAGATACAGTTTTTGCCACCCCACACGTTGTAATTTAAAGATTATCACGTATCTTTGCCTGCTCAAATCATAAATACGAGATATGGCTATTACAATCAAGAAAGTCTCCACAAAGAGAGAACTTAAGAAATTTATCCGTTTCAATTACAGAATGTACAAGGGTAACCCTTACTCTGTGCCTGACCTCTATGACGACATGCTCAACACCTTCAACAAGAAGAAAAACGCAGCATTCGAATTCTGTGAAGCAGATTATTTCCTCGCATACCGGGACGATAAAATAGTAGGACGTGTAGCTGCAATCATCAACAATCAGGCGAACGAGAAGTGGGAATGTAAAAACGTTCGTTTCGGATGGATAGACTTCATCGACGATCCCGAAGTATCATCCGCACTCATCAAAACGGTGGAAGAATGGGGAAAAGAACGAGGCATGACTCACATTGCCGGTCCTCTCGGATTTACTGATTTCGATGCGGAAGGTATGTTAGTTGAAGGGTTCGACCAACTTAGTACCATGGCCACTATCTACAACTACCCATACTATCCTGTACACATGGAAAAGTTAGGCTTCGAGAAAGACGCCGACTGGGTGGAATACAAAATCTACATACCGGATGCCATTCCCGACAAGCATAAACGTATCTCCGAACTGATCCAACGAAAATATAACCTCAAGATAAAGAAATATACTTCCGGAAGAAAAATAGCCAAAGACTACGGACAGAAGATTTTCGAGCTGATGAATGAAGCATATAGTCCTCTTTATGGCTATTCTCCGTTGACACAGCGGCAAATCGACCAATACGTGAAAATGTATCTGCCGATCCTTGACTTACGGATGGTTACACTGATTACTGATGCCAATGACGAATTGGTCTGTGTAGGTATCTCCATGCCATCTCTTGCCGAGGCTTTACAGAAATCACACGGACGTCTGTTGCCACTCGGATGGTTCTATCTGTTAAAGGCACTATTTATGAAACGCCGTGCCAAAATGCTTGATCTGCTACTCGTTGCAGTGAAACCGGAATATCAAAACAAAGGTGTTAACGCTTTGTTATTTTCC
>ULMT01007780.1_pt1 | contig 20925 bp, 8 predicted proteins | sample 1951731 | NCBI WGS metagenome assembly ULMT01 (sample SAMEA4835558, study PRJEB28245) | human gut metagenome | biome: gut microbiome; material: fecal sample | place: Denmark | collected 2008
GTATAGACGGCAACCTCTACTTCATCAATAAACTTCTGATTATTCAGGTATATAGACTGCATGGTTTTGGCATCTACTTGATTTTTAAGGAATAAATGTGCTTTGGTTATAGCTTCACTTTGAAGATTACGAAAGAAAGCATTACTACGCGAATGTTCACTGACATAGTAGACCGCCATGACAAATACGAAAAATACCGCAGCTGTAAGCCCTGCATATTGTAGAGTCAACGTTGTTCTGATTTTCATAATTTATCGGTCAGTATGAATCCCATTCCGGCTTTGGTATGAATAAGTTTCGGTTCAAAGTCCCTGTCTATCTTTTTGCGGAGATAGTTGATATATACATCTATGAAATTCGTTCCTGTATCAAAATGGGTGTTCCATACTTTTTCTGCTATTTCAACCCTGCTCAATACTCTTTCGGCATTTTCTACCATATATAACAGTAAGTTGTATTCCTTAGGAGAAAGTTTTATGGATATGCTGTTTCGTTCTACGTCTTTACGTTGAAGGTCAATACGCAAATCTGCATAGACAAGTTCCTGCGGCAATTCCTGTGCATTACCCGCTACACGTTTCAACAACACTTTGATTCTGGCATTTAACTCTCTGAAATCAAAAGGTTTCACCATGTAATCGTCTGCACCGGCATCGAAACCGTCCAGTTTATCGTTTGTTGATCCTAATGCCGTCAACATCAATATAGGGATATTGGGATTGGTTTTGCGAATTTCTTTCGCCAGTTCAAATCCGTCCATCTTAGGCAAAACAATGTCGGATATGACCAAATCGAATGTATGGGCTTGAAAAAGCCGTAACCCCATTAGTCCGTCATAAGCCACCATTGTCTGATAGCCATTTTCCTCCAGTCCGTTCATCAGCAAACTTGCAACCCGGGGTTCATCTTCTATAATTAGTATTGTGTACATAGGAAAGAATTCATTAATCTGAATGTATAAAACGAAACAAAAATAATGATTATTCCCCACTTATAGCCTTTTTCCTTGAAAAATCGGTGAGAAGGCCAAATAAAAAAGGTACCCAACGCAATGTGGATACCTTTTATATCATTCATTTACATAAACCGGAAAATGACTCGTCCGGTTTGTGGCCCATTTACCCATTTCGGTTGTGAAGAGGGACCACACAAATCGGTGGAGTTTACTTTATTACGTACCGGAGGAATCACGTTCAGGACAGAGATTCCGCTTTCGGGGAGAGTATAAAGCAAACGGTCGCGGCCATCACGAGGCTGATATACTCCGATATACGCGTCGGGAGTTTCGTTTGTCAGACTGATAGTGCCTTCTTTCGTTTGGATATTCATCCAGGAAACATTACCAAAGTATCCTTTGAATTCGGGATATGTGAAAGTCTCACCCGGAATAGGATCGTTATAGTCGTTTTCCCATATATCGTATTGTGTACCGTGAATACGGTTTTGCCATACACGGTAAGGTCCGGCACCCAGCCAGCGTTTGCTGATTACCTGATCTTCAGGATAGTCGAAACGAATACCCATCAAGTCTACGACACCGGAGAAATTGTAGGTGTAATCCAAAGCCAAATCCCCACTCGGGTTGATTGTCCATTGAGCTTTATCCAAATTACCCAGTTTATAATTGGCGGTAACAACCAGATTACCTCCGTCTTCTTTCACATCCAGTTTCGTAAATACGGCAGCATCCGGGAATTCGCTGTATGTGCGGTCTTTTTCTTTTGCTTTCTCATCATCATGGTTATAGAACTGATCCAATGAGCGGTCTGCACGACGGGCTCCGATGAAACGGGGGCCATTGGCGAAACTAATCTTACGGTTATCTACAGATACCCCTTTCAGTTGTCCGTCTTTCTTTGAGAAGATGAATGTACGCTTATTCGCTTTCACAGTAAGATCATTTTCTGTCTCTGTATAAGTAGGACGACTGGACAAGGGAAAAAGCTGTTCTGTCTGTTGATTCAGTTTGTTGACCGGAAAAGTCCAGCGCCAAAGTTCATGACCGTATTTATCAATAGCTGTCAGGTAAAGAGCATCTGTATCAGCGAGGATATTTGTTCTTATATCTAAGACACCTGCCGAATGAGCAGCCACATCACTACCCTGCACCTCTCCTTCTTTCAGTACTTGAACAGCGGCATTGGAAGCATCTGTTGCCAGCGGGAATTTTACTTGCTTCCAAAGGAAACGGCAAGTATTCAGATTCAGATAATCATAACGGTTTTCTACGGAGAATTTGCCATCAAATTGCTTGTCGATAGAAGTATTCATGATTTGCACCGGACTCCATAACTGCTTGATAGTGTAGTAGCTACCCTCCTTTTCGTGATGTGGCCCTACAATACCGTCTGCTCCAAAGTTTCCTTGATTGTCGATGAATCCGTCCATATCTACACGCTTCACGCCTTCGTCTGCCAATACCCAAAGGAATCCACCGATACAACGGGGATGCTTGCGCATCATTTCCCAATAATCGTATAATCCGGCACCATGGCCGCCATCGTACAAACCATGCAAGAATTCCGTAGGCATAAAGATTTCCGGTAAGCGCATGTAGTTCTGGCTTTCTCCGTAAGAGCGGTAATGCATGGTTTCAAAACCGGAGAAGTTACCTTGCGGGTGAATAACCGGACGTTTCTGCGGATCGTATTTATGAAACTCTCCATCCAGTTCGGTATTCCATCCTTTTTCATTACCATTACTCCACCAAATAATAGACGGATGATTCACGTCACGTTCTATCATACCTTCAATCAGACGTACTCCGGTGGGGGTATCATACTTGCCATGCCAGCCTCCCAACTCATCCATCACATAAAGTCCGAGAGAATCACAAGCTTCCAAAAATTCCGGGTCTGCCGGATAATGGCTCAAACGGACGGAATTCATATTCATGCTTTTCATCAAAAGAACGTCTTCGATATTCTTCGCTTTACTTAATGTACGGCCACTTTCAGGACGGAAACTATGACGATTGACACCACGTACATTGATACGTACTCCGTTTATATAAAGTCCGTCGCTTTCACGTACTTCAATGGTACGGAAACCAAAGTTTTCCGTACCACTATGCAGCACTTTACCGTCCTTATCCAACAGGGAGAATTGAGCTTTATAAAGATTCGGAGTTTCCGCAGTCCATAGTGCAGGGTTAGAGACATTCAGTTGCAAAGAAGTCCAGTCGCCACCCGCTTTTACAGGTACAGTGCCTTCCGCTAACTTCTTTCCTTTTTTATCTAAAATCTGTGTACGGATGCTCATTCCGTCATTAGAGATATTTGTGTAGCAGTTGGCACGGAAAGTTCCATCCATCTTTGCGTCAATGGCAATGTGCCGCAGGTTTACGGCTGGTTTCACCTCCAAGAACACCGGACGGAAGATACCGCCGAAATTCCAATAATCAGCACGACGTTCGGCAAGGTTCACACTGGCATTTTCACTCTCTTTGGCAACAGTGACTTCCAGTAAATTCTTTTTGCCATATTTCAGGAAATCCGTGACGTTGTACGAAAAACGATAGAAGGCTCCCTGATGTTTGGAACCAACTTTACGTCCGTTCACTTTTACTTCCGTATCTGTCATTGAAGCTTCAAATACAAGACTGACCTGTTTGCCGCGAAACTTTTCCGGGACTTCAAATTCGTACTTATACATACCTTTTTCATCAGCAACACCTTCAGGAAATGGTTTTCCATAGAAAGTGATCCCATACTGATAAGTGCCGAAGCCTTGCAATTCCCAACAGGAAGGTACACCAATTTTCGTCCATTTGCCGGAATTGCGTCCGTTGGTACAAAAGAAGTCCCATTCAACCATATCGTCGCATCCGTGACCGGAGAGATATTGCCTTTCCGTTTGTGGAAGGTTTTGAGCAGCCAGGGTAGTTGCCAACGCTAAGGTCGATAATAAAGTGGTTACTTTTTTCATTGTTACTTTTATAATTGTGTTAGTTATTTATTGCTATCATTGTTTACTACTGATGCGGATATGCAGCGTATGTTCTTTTTTCTCTATGGCATATTTCTTCAATACACCCGGTCCGCAACTACTGTTTCCTAATCCAAGTACGGCAGCATCCATACTAAGAATGATTTCCGCACGTGGTTTTAAATTACAATCGTGAGTTTCTTCATAGATGTCTTGTACGGTGTAATGCAGGGCAGATGCAGAAAATACGTTTTCTACCGCGTCAACACGAATACCTTTATTCTGTTTGTCGGTCAGGGTCAGATAATGCACTTCCTCTTTGTTCCCACTATCCTGCGGACGTGGATAATGTACGTACTGTTCTGCAACGCCTCCTTTCCAAAGCCCTATCATAGCAGATGTTTTGCGGTCAGGATAGTTATCCTGTGGCCCTCTGCCATACCAGGTAAATGTATCATAAGCAGGCGCCAGACAGAATGCGATACCTAAACGGGGAATTTCAGGAAGAACTCCTTGTGGCAAGAAAGTTGTTTTCAGATCAATCGTTCCATCTGAAAAGACTGTATAGACAGAAGTAGTCACCACTTTTCCTTCTTTATATAAATTACTAGTTTGAATCCGGACAATGACCGCCCCGTCTGCACGTTTTTCATGGTGGAAAGATTCCAGATTTATCTGCGGATGATCCATTCCATGCAATTTCCAGTCTTTAGCCAACCAGTTTCCGAAACTCTTGTCATTATCTGTCGGAGCACGGAAAACTTGAGTGACAGGCTGAACCGGAAAATCATCGGAGTGAGCCAGCATTTCTTTGCCCTTATATATAAGGGAGGTCATACTTCCGTTCACTTTCTTTTCCCACTGAACAGAAAAACTGCGTCCGCTAATCAATAAAGATTTATCATCCTCTTCCACTTGAAGCGTTCCTTTATTAATTAAATCAGCAGAAGCTAAATCTCCTTTCTGCAAACAGAATTGTTCCCAGGCCACTTCATGTCCTGCCTTTGCCCAAAGAGCATCCGATTTCAAAACAATGCTTACTTTCAGTTGGCAATCGGAAAGAGGATTCAATGAACGGAAAGTCGGCAAATCGATTGTTCCACTTTCTCCTGGAGCTATTTCCGGTAATGTAATTTCTCCTTGTTCTTTCTGTTTTCCATCCACAGACAATGTCCATAAGCAGCGATAAGATGATAAATCGATATGATGATTCCGGTTCGTTACTTTCAGCTTTCCATTTTCCATTTTCAGTTCAACCGGTTCATATACCTTTTTTACCTCCCAATATTTAGGCGTAGTTTCACGGTCGCTCATCAGCAATCCATTAAAGCAGAAAGCTTTTAAATTCGGTTTATCGCCAAAGTCACCGCCATAAGCCACCATGGTACGACCGTCGGGTAAAGTCTTGTAGATTCCCTGATCTACCCAATCCCATATAAAACCACCCAGCATACGGGTATTACTATATATCTCATCCCAATATTCCTTGAAATTTCCTAATGCATTTCCCATGGAATGTGCATATTCGCTCGTCATTACCGGACGGTCGTCATTGGTGCGTTCCGCAATCTCCAGCAACCGTTCCCAGCGTGCATTTTCAGCGCGTTCTTTATCCTCTCCTTCTGCAATACCGGGATTTAAATATTCTTGTTTCACCCGGGTATAAAAGCGGCTGATAACATCGACCGTCTTCGGGTCAGGATTTCCGTCCACTCCCTGTGCCCCCTCATAGTGTACAGGGCGAGTGGGATCGAAATCATGCAGCCATGCCGAAATAGCAGCGAAGTTTGGTCCATAACCGCTTTCGTTTCCCATGCTCCACATTACAATACATGGATAATTCTTATCACGTTCCGCCATACGGACTGCACGGTCCATAAATGCCGCATGCCAGTCGGGGGTACTTGCGAGTGTGCCACGTAATCCGTGTTCTTCTATATCCGCTTCGTCCATCACGTACAATCCCAAGCTGTCGCATAGCTCGTACCAACGGCTGACATTGGGGTAATGGCTGGTGCGCACAGCATTTATATTTGCCTGCTTCATTAAAAGAATATCCTGAAGCATCCGTTCTTCGCTCATGACACGTGCCGTCCGTGGATCATGTTCGTGACGGTTCACTCCACGAAAACGAACCGGATTACCATTCACTAACAGTTGTCCTTTTTTGATTTCTACAGAGCGGAAGCCCACGGCCTGTTCTATCTGTTCTACGACTCTTCTTTCTTCATTTTGGAGAGTTAAGTGTAATTTATAGAGATAGGGCGTTTCTGCCGTCCATCTTTCCGGTGATTTTATAATAGCTGACAAACGTCCCATCTTACGCGGGCCACGCTGCGGATACCATTCATTCATCCGGCTTGCTTTATGCTCCAAATCAAGAATATCTTCCACATCGCCTTTCAATGTGGCAACTTCTTTGCCTGAAGCATCCTTCAGTACTCCCTGTAAAATATACCCTTTTCCGGTCATCCCTCGATATACACTAAATTGCGGATCAATCTGCAAAATAAAGTCTTTATAATTACCAGCAGATGCGGGAAGAGTGCGTACCGCATAATCACGGATATGAATATCCGGCGTATGTATCAGATGAATACTACGATGAATACCACCAAAACGCCAGAAATCCTGATCTTCCAGATAAGAACCGTCACTATATCGGTAGACTTCCAGTGAAATCTGATTTTCTCCGGATTTCAGATACTTCGTGACATTAAATTCGCTCGGTTCCATACTGCCTTGGCTATACCCTACCCGCTCACCGTTGATCCAAACATAAAAGGCGCTCATTACGCCCTCAAACCGTAGAAAAGTCTGTCCATTCACTTCCCATCCGGGCGGCAATACAAAAGTGCGGCGATATTGCCCTACCGGGTTTCTTTCTTTATACGTGGTATAGTCAGTTTTCGGTTCTCCCATCACCCGTGGAGGATCTATTTTAAACGGATAGCCCGCTGAAACATAGATAGGTGTGCCATATCCGTTCACTTCCCAGTTGGCGGGAACAGGAAAATCCGTCCAATCTTTATCATCAAAATTTATCTGATAGAAGTTCACGACTCTTTCATTGGGAACGGGAGTCCAACGGAATTTCCAGGTTCCGTCTAAAGAAATTGAGCCGTCTCCTTTCTGTACAGAGAAAGGGGTAAAAGCGGCTCTTGCCGGTTCACGATTGATTTGGAGAACATGATGATTCTCCCAATCATGCATTGTTTGTGCCTGTGTAGGACTTACAAACAATGCGCCAAGCAGTAAAGTATATATTTTCATTCGTTCTTTTTTCTTCATATCAAGTAGACGGACGAAAGGGCATTTTGTACCCCTTTCTTTTACAGAAATATTAAAGAACAATAAAAGGAGTAACACTCTATGAAGAAAATCTTTACCTTGTGCCGTATAATTACTTCTAATATTATGATGATGAAAAAACTACTATTTAGCAGCCTCTTTTTATTTGGCAGTCTCGTTTCACAAGCACAGCACGAGTATACGATTGAAGGTAAAGTGGAAGGTGTAAAGGATGGAACTCTTGTTTCTCTTTTTCTACTTGACGGAAATGTAGGAAGTACAGTAGCCATGGATACCATACAAAACGGTACTTTCTTCTTCAAACGAAATGCCGGAGAAGATGGTTTAGACAAATTATCTCTAATGTGTACCCGTAATGATGATTTCCCTTCCATGTCGCTGGAGATTTATGCGACTCCTAATGCAAGAATCAAAGTAACCGGAACGAATACCTTGATACATACGTGGACAGTAGACAGCCCTGTAAAGGAACAAATAGAATATAATAGGTTTATTGAAGATTCACACGATTTATGGGATGAGTATCAACGTTTGTCTATCAAAGCAAGAAGCCTGCGTTCTGCCCCGGAAGCCGAACGGAAGGCTCTACGTGCGAAAGAAGACAGTATTTCAGCTTTAATCAGCAAACGTGAAATGAAACTGATGCAGGAACTTCCTGTATCAAACATTTGGATGGACAGGCTATATAAATTGAGCATGTCGGTGAAGTACAATCCAAATTTCTCTTATAAAGATGAAACACTGGCTTTGTATAATAGAATGAATGAAGCACAAAAAACTTCTATAACAGGACAGGAAATTACAGTTAATCTTTTCCCGCCTACAGTTGTGAAAGAGGGAGATAAAATGGCAGATACCGAACTTTTCGATTTGGATGGAAAGATTCATCATCTGACTGATTTCAATGGAAAATATATATTGCTTGATTTCTGGAGTAGCGGTTGCGGTCCTTGCATTATGGCTTTACCAGAGATGAAAGAGATTCAAGAACAATATAAAGAGCGTCTTACTATCATTAGTCTAAGCTCCGATACGAAAAGCAGGTGGAAGGCAGCTTCGGCAAAACATGAAATGACCTGGCAGAATTTAAGTGACTTAAAACAAACAGCCGGATTATACGCTAAATATGGAGTTCGAGGTATTCCCAACTATGTCCTTATCTCTCCCGAAGGCAAAATCATGAAAATGTGGTCGGGTTATGGCAAAGGTAGTTTGAAACTAAAAATGCGCAGGTATCTGGATGCTGTCAAACATGAAATGAGTATTACATGGCAAGGAAATACAAAAGTCGTTAACTATCCGGTGTCGGAATCAACCAATACCGATATTCTTGAAGTCAAGCAAGTGGTACTGACAGACACCGCTACCATCGTACATTTCAACGCTTATTATATTCCCAAATACTGGATACGAGTCAGCCCGAATTGTAGATTGGTAGATGAGAAAGGTGAAACGTATACCTTAAAGAAAGCAGATGGGATTAAACCCGGTGAGCACTTTTATTTGCCTGAAAGCGGCGAAGCAGAATTTTCACTCACATTCGAACCGTTGTCTTCTTCTGTGCAATCATTCAATTTCACTGAAGGAACAGAAAAAAATGACTGGCAAATAAACGGAGTGAGGCTTAATAAATGAGTATCGAATCTTAAAAAAGGAATATCGTATTAACATTCAATGTGTTGCAAATTAAAATAGCTGTATAAACAGGTACAAAAGGTTTGTTGAAATAATGTTTTCTTCAGTAAAATGGCTTTCTTTGTTATGAATTTAATTATTATCTTGTACATTGAACGAAAAATAACAAAATATGGAAGCGAACGGACAAACACTCTACAATGATGATTTGCTGAATATCCTACCTGACGGAGTTATCATATTGGATATAAATAGAGAAGTCATACAACTGAATCAGCAAGCTCTTACGGAACTTCATGTACATTCGTCAGTCAATGCGATGATGCCTCTTCCGACCAACAAGATATTCAAGCTGTTAAATAAGAAAGAAGATATACTCTCGACCATTTTGGAAGAAATCCGTCAGGGCAAAAAAGTATACTCGCTGCCTGAACATACATTTATGCAGGAACAAGTTGACTATACACAATTCCCGATAAGAGGAGAATTTGCTACAATGGAAAATGAAGAGGGCGAAAAAAACATCTTGTTCTTTTTCCGTAATATTACTGTGGAACTGACACAAGAATATATATTAAATACAGCCTTGCAAAGAACTAGGATATATCCCTGGTATTATGACATAAGCCGTAGTGAATTTACTCTTGATGATCGTTATTTTGAACATTTAGGTATTCCAGCCGGAGAGAATAATACTTTGACAATGGAGGAATATGTGAATATGATTCATCCGGACGATCGGCAAACTATGGCTGACGCCTTTGTTGTACAACTTAGTGGTAATACAACTTTTGACAAAACAGTTCCATTCCGTTTGCGCCGGGGGGATGGTACTTGGGAATGGTTTGAAGGGCAGTCAACTTACATTGCAAACATATCCGGTCATCCCTATCGGTTAGTGGGAATCTGCTTGAGTATTCAGGAATATAAAGACATAGAAAACACCTTAATCGAGGCACGTAAAAAAGCAGAAGAAAGCGATCGTCTTAAAATGGCATTTTTAGCCAATATGAGTCATGAAATCCGTACGCCGCTGAATGCAATAGTCGGCTTTTCTGATGTTATAGGTTCTACTTATGATGAGTTAAGTGAAGAGGAACGTGCCGATTTCGTGCGACTAATCAGCATCAATAGCGAACATTTAGTACGATTGATTGACGATATACTTGATTTGTCCAAGATTGAATCAAACACTATCAAGTTTACTTATTCCAATTACTCCCTCAAATCCATAATGAAGGATATAGAGAAAGAGCAGATCATGAAAAATGTGCCGGAAATCGAAATAAAAGCAATCTTGCCGGATGATGATATTTACATAACTACTGACGCTACACGCTTGAAACAAGTAATATGCAATTTCATAAATAATGCCCGGAAATTTACAGAAGAAGGATATATTCATTTCGGTTTTATGGTTAATCCGGAAAATGACGATTCAGTTTGTCTGTTTGTGGAGGACACGGGGGAAGGTATTCCCCAAGAATGCCAGAAAGAAATATTCGACCGTTTTTATAAAGTCAATACTTTCAAGCAGGGTACGGGGTTGGGACTCTCTATCTGCAAAACGATTGTAGAACATCTGCAAGGGAGTATTTATGTTGTATCGGAAGTAGGAAGAGGCAGCCGTTTTACCGTTACATTACCACTCGAAAAACAGCCGGTGGAAGCTTAATGTCCTCTGTATTCCTGTGGGGTAACACCCGTATGTTGCTTAAAAAACTTATTGAAGAAAGAGATATTATTAAATCCCAAAGATAAGGCTATATTCTTCACCGGTTCATTGGTTGACTTCAGCCGGGATTTGGCATCCATCAGAATGATGGAAGCTATGACTTCTAAAGGAGTGTTTCCTGCAACCTTTTTTATTGTTGAACAGAAATGCGGCAAGCTAAGTCCTAGATGTTCGGCATAAAAAGAGGTTCCGTGATGAATAGTATAATATTTCATGACCAATTGCAAAAATTCCTGATAAATCTCGTACTTTCTTGACTGGGAAGATAAATACAAGTTATTTTGCATTTTATAGATTTCAGTGGCTCCCTGAAGGAACATGGTAAGAACCGCCTTTACTATTTCCTTGTTTGCCAATGTTTTTGGAGAAGCATACGAAAGAATTGACGATTCATAGAACATTTTATAACTGCAAGCCTGCAATGGAGATAATCTTATTATCGGATTTTCCATAATTATAGGGAGAAGATGTTCTGTAGACTTCATTAGATTTATACCCTCTATGAATCCGGATGAGAACCCGGCATAATAGATATGAATATCCGGTGAAAAATCAAGAATTTCCATAAAATATCCGGGCGGTAAGGTTATCAAATCATTTTCACCAATATTTTGAAGATTCCCATTGATTGTCGTTTGCATTATCCCTTTTACACAAAGAATGAAAAAACCGGCTTTTACCCTGCAAGGAAAGTTTTTATACCTTTTTAATAAATTTATCCCATATCCTTCTCCAACCATATAATCAGACGGCAAATCAAAATTAGGTAAATCGCTCTCCATTGTGTTATTTTGTTTTTGATTTCAAATATAGGGATTATTTGAAGTTTCTCCCTCGAATAATTAAAATCAGAACATCGAATCTTAAAAAAATAACATCTATATTTTATTTATAAGAAAGTATCAGAATATGAAAAGCAGGACACCGGAAGTATATTCAAACTTCTTAATGTCCCGCTTCTATTTTTCTGTTTATATGTGTGTTTTTCTAAAAAACTTATTGAACATCCAATGCATCGAATGCCAGACCGTCCATATTTTCTGCCGAAAGTAATACTTTGTAATGTCCGGCATTGATAAAGGTTCCGGTAGTGGTGCTCATCATCTTCCATTTATCCGGTGTTTCCGGGAAGTTCAATACGTCCTCTTTCAATACAACTCCTTTTGAATCAATGAATTTCATCAAGACAGGTATTGGCTTTCCGGTAGTGTTCATATATTTAAAGCGAAGCGCGTACACTTGCGCCAATCCGGTAGAAACATTCCATTCAATACTGTTGCCTTTTCCTTTACCAAAAAACACTCCCGTCTGTTTGCGATGTTCTTTCTTTTGGTATTTGCCTTTCAGTACAGCGGTTTCCGCTTCGTATGATATACTGACACGAGCATTTTTGTCTTCCGGAAGTAGCTCTTTCGGAGTCTTTTCCATCACTTCTTTATCCGCCTTTTCCCAACTCCAGCCGGACGCAGGGAATACCGTCGGTTTCAGTTCCTGATCTGTGCTGGCAATAGCAATGCCCGAAATCAACGCTTGTCCTGCTTTCACTTCCGGGAAATGAATTTTCAACATTCCACCCTTCACTGTGGCATATACTATCTTCTTACAAACTCTGTCATGACCGCTTTCAGCCCAAATATCCAAGTCGTCTAATACAACAGAATCATTCACGGCAACATCGAATATGCGCAGTCCTTCACAGTCGGTAGAAGCGCTTCCGCCCGTACCATGCCAAGGCTCTGTGAAATACAGTTCAATACGATATGTTCCGTCTGCCACAGGGAAACGATATTCCAACTGATGACGTCCGAAGCGGAAATGTTGGAATAATGTCCAGTCGCGGGTGCCACGAATCGGATCATTGGTGGTACGTTGACTGGCAAGATAAGGATTCAGATCCTTGAAATTCTCCGCCCATGAACGGGAATAATTCGTATTGTCCTGCAACCATAACTGTCCGAAGCTATCTGTATAATCATCCCCTCCACAGTTGAGACGATACAGATAATTATATCCTGCCTCTCCTTTCAATATCTTTTTATCATCCTGATAAAGAAGTTCGAAGTTAGGGGCTTGCTCCAAGCCATTCAATAGGATCAGATCTTCTGCCACCGGCTTACCTTTGTAATAGCCTACTGCACGAAGCACGTTATAACGAATATCCCGGTTTTCCCACATAAAATGAGTGCCTGTTCCGTTGTTCTTTTTACGTCCGAGGAAGGTTACCTTTTCATTTGTCAGATCGTTGTATAGCAATACAGAATCACAATTGCTGTAAGCCTCGATAGTGGCACGGCGACGTCCCTTTTCAAAGCGGTTGGCCCATGTATGTGATACCAGGTAAACCATCGGGTCTTTTGCAGCCGGAACATAGTTGGCGCGATACATATAATATACGTCCAACGGTTCTTCCCACGGAGTAACCAATCCTTTATAATTGAACGGACCTACTTTATCTATCTTGCGATACGCTTCATCCGGTTGACGACGTCCGGGATTATCATGACTGCTGTATATCCACTGGAATTGTCCGCAAACACTATCTTTAGCCTGTTCTGCCAAACGGATTTTAGTTTCCATCAGCTGACACATACGGTCTTCACTCCACACTCCGTTCACCTGGAAATCTCCCGGTTCCGTATGCAGGTCGATGCTTCTCCACGCTCCATATTCCCCGTTCAATAATTGGTTCGCTTGAGAAAGCTCACAACCGTATTTTGTCACATCTCCTCCATACGTCCCACTCCAATTTTGAATCACATTCCAGTCTGTACCCTCACCGCCATTGCAGGTTGTTATGACACGCATTGTCTTTGCAGTCGGATCCATCTCCCGAATAATATCACTGCACTCCTGTGTGAACTCACGAGGCAAAGTGCTTTCATTCTGCAATCCCCACATCACCACTGACGGAGAATTACGACGTTCTTTCACCCATTGACGAAGCAATTTTTTAAAGTTCTCACGAAACTCCGGAGTGTCATACCACACGTGGGCAGAAAACTGTGTCCAAAACAAGATTCCCTCTTCATCCCAATACTTCTGATAATCGAGATGATGGGGCTGATGGGCATCCCGGAATGCATTGAAACCGGCTGCGCGTATCTGTTTTACCCTTGCAGCGACCTGTTCATTGCTGAACGCATGACTTTGTCCGAACTGATGTTCATACTCGCATACTCCATTGATAAACACCGGCTTTCCATTCAGGTAAAAACGTCCGTCTCCATCGTTTCGTTTTACCGGCCAGCTAATGGTACGAATACCGAAGGGTGTCGAAATTTCATCTGTCGTCTTCGTATCACGCTTAATCATGCTGGCTAATTTATAGAGATATGGATTTTCCGTATTCCACAAGACAGGATTCTCAACAGGAGCCTGTTGGCGGATCACTTTCATTTCTCCCGGAGCTAAAGTAACTTTCTCAACCAAACGGAAAACTTGTTTTCCATCAGCATTGCTTAGTTTATTGACTAACTCTACCGTTTCTGTTGTTTTACTATAATTTTTTATCTCTGTTTCAACAAATACGTTAGCAGCTTTTTCGTCATTCCAAATATGTACACCGAAAGGTTCTATGCGAATCTCATCTGTTACTTCCAATACCACAGGACGGAAGATACCTAACGGCTGGGAACCTTCACTGAATCCCCATTCCGACGAACATCCCCCACATACCCAAGGCATATCGGCAATCATTTCAGGATGCTCGGCTTTCACTTCCAGGCGATTTACTCCCTGTTTCAATTCATCTGTGACATCCAAAGTCAATGTGGTGCGTCCTATGGGGTGGCGACCGAAATTCTTTCCGTTCACTGTAATGGTGGCGTATGTACCCACTCCGTCAAAACGAAGGAAATACCGTTTCCCGGATTTTACATCTGCCGTGAAATCTTTCACATACATAGCTGTTCCATGCAGGTTTCCATGTGTCAACTGACGGTATCCATAATAATCGTCCCAATTATGAGGAATATTCACCGTTTTTGCAGGCATCATAAAATTACCTTTCAAATGAGTTGCCTCTGTAATCCAGGTTTTCCAACCTTCATTCAATGTCATGATTTGCCGGCGATTCTTACTCTCCGGAACCGGGAAACGGACAGCCGAACGTCCCATTGGCTTACTGGTAGCAATGGCAATGCCACGTTGCTCTGCGTTGTTTACTGCACAATAGAAATGATAAACCACTCCGTCATGTTTCACCACATAGCTCTTATGAGCAAACAGTTCATCGTAGTTCTTGGAGGGGATAATCAGGTCGGCCCCTTTCCAGTCGGTCCAGTTCACTAAATCATAGCTGGCGGCAAATGTATTGAATGCTTTATATTTACGCGAAGGTTCAAAAGCAGAGAAATAGAACATCACATACACATCTCCCATCTTTTGGATATGCGCATCTCCTGTAATGGTTCCATCTGCTTCGTGCGCGAAGACCGGATTGCCGGAGTAGCGTTTCCATGTTTTCATATCTTTGGAAAGCGCAATGCCGACACGTTCGCCTTTTAAATCCGTTTCCGGATGACGCCCGCCCGCATTGTAATACATCACAAACGGAGCTCCCAATGTTTTATCTTTATCCCAATAAACGGTACTCTTATATTGAGTCAGTTTTTCCCACCATTGGGCATCTTTATCATGGATGCTCAAAATCGGTTTGTCCAGAGATTCCCATTCATGTGCCGTAGAAATATCTCCTTTCGTCCATGCCAGTCCGACATAAAGCGGAGCTTTTACAGCTTCGTAGCCCGTTCCTTCACCACCGATATAAGTCATCCAATGGCGACCTTTATAAGTCTGAAGCTCATAGCTTCCACCCCATTCCATATCCGGCAATGCAGGAAATCCGCCACGCTGATTGCAGTCCCATTTTCCATCCCGATAAGAAAGAACCCGTCCCAAAGTGCGCCATTCGAGCAAATTATCACTTTCTGCTATCCACGTTTCGTAACCACGACCATCGGTTCCACCTTTACCGTTGTAAACCACATAAGTCATCAGCCACTTGTCTCCCTGGCGAAAAACGGTAGGACAATCAATCTTATGATAATTGTCTGCCGGGGCAACTGCGAGCCCGTACTTGTATGGTGTCTTTACTTCCTCGTAAATCTGCTCCATTCGTTCTTGCGGAACTTCCCGTTGCGCATATAGAGAGAAAGTGGTGGCTATACTAAAAACTGCCAGCAATAACTTCTTCATGATACTTTTTCTAATCGTTTAATACTTAATATTTCACCACAGAGGACACGGAGGACGCAGAGGTTTATTATTTTTATCCACTATAGAGTAACAAAGAGTCTTACGTATTTATAATCGTATGTATCGCTCTGTTTTACTTGCGGAAAAGAGAGAGAAGAACTCTGTGTCCTCCGTGTCCTCTGTGGTGAAATATAAATTCTCATTAATAAAACAACCAATCCATCGTTTCTTCATCCCCGGCAAGCCCAGCATTACGCACTTTCGTTTCTGCAGCCGTGAATCCCAACACTTGCAGATAGCCTTTGGGTAACATCAACGTATGCTTTCCAGCCGGAAAACTATATGCATGCACATTTGCCAAAGGCATTCCATTGATACGGACAGCATTCGTCAATACAGGTTCCGCCTGACCGTAATCATTGGCTGACGCATCGATTTCCAGTTTCGGAGCTTTTGCATACTTTTTCTGGTCGTCTTTGAAATAAGCGACTAACAATTTCACCGGAGCATCCGTTTCGAAAGTGATGCTTGTGCCTTTCTCTCTCTGCTCATTTCCATTAAAGCGGAGCGCCTTCATTCCTTTCAATTCCGGAGCTACTGCTTCTATCTTACCTGGAACATCCACAAATAAAGAAATACCCTCATCTACTTTCACTGTCGGATAATTAGAGATCAGTTTCACGTTTGCAGGAGTCCAGGCAGCAATCTCGACAGTTTCAGTCACTGCGTTTCCATTCTGTTTTTCTTTCAACAAAGCGAGGTTGGCTTTGAAATTCTCCAATTCCTTCTCATAGTGTACCAGCAGTTCTTTCCATGTCTTGTTCTTTCCATCATCTCCACCGATAGGAATACGACGTTGGGCAGTCTGCATACTGTTGGCATACAAGTAATGTTCGTCCGTCAGTTCCACCAATTTGCGATAGTGCTCTAGGCTTTGTTCCATCAAAGGAATAGCTTCTTCAAGATTCTTAATCTCTTTTCCCCATTGATAATCCAATACCAGTTTGGCAGCTTTCACTTTCAGGTTGAACGCATACGCAAATTCACGATAACAATGCATATCATTCTGCAAACGTGCAAATTCATCCTTATTTGAAGAGACGGAACCTGCTGCTTTATCAATAGCCGCTACTGCTTTATCTCCATGTTCTATTACTTGAGCAACAATATCCAAAGGCATTTCACCTACATGAGGTTGCTTTTTCCATTCTTTTTCTACATACTCTATCAGCTTCTCTCCTTCTGGTCCGCAGCTTTCATAGAATCCCGGATAAATCGTATATTTGTACGGATTGACAAGCTGACTCATAAACATACCCAATAATAACGTTTGGCGATTTCCCTCTGTGATACCGAAACGACGTAACAACTTCGGAGCAATTTCCCCGCTTTCTTCGTATGCTACACGGATATTACTTGCGTTTTCGTCAGAGGTTCCGTAGAACTTGCCCAACTGATGGTTCCAGTAACCCATTTCATCTGTACGGTCGCGGTGGCAGTTCCACGCATAGCGTCCCCAGGTCTGATACCAGATCCAATCACGATCCAACTGGAATTCGCGTTCATTGTTCGGTAATTTGTCCGCCGTATAAGGCCAATCCCAATATGAAGCCTGCGGATAAAGGTGTAACGCATTGGCACCGTGTACATTGTGCATGGCAGTGACCGCCTTTTGTACGAAATCTGGAGAACCCCAGCGAAACGGTTCCAAATTTGCCAGGATATGTACGTTACTGATATGAATGGAACCCAACGAACTCAAATCCGTATGAATTTTCGACCAGGGGCCACGAGGTTCGTAGGTAGTCAACGATTCACCATTGTACTTATGCATCGTATAAAGATTCTTATAGAGCGGCAAAGCAGCATCCATCACCAGTTTGCAGTCCGTGTCGTGCGCACGCAACAAAAGAGGCGGTTCATCCGTACGTCCCAATGCCTGTAATCCGTCTTTCACTCCCGGAATTATTGTTTTGGTAAACCATTCCACATCGTCCTCCACTGTACACATCGCTTCACCCAGACAAACCAGTAATCCTACATTGGGATACTTTTCAATGAAAGCGGCAATACTCTTGCGTGTATAATCGGCAATCAGAGGAGTAATGGGACGGTTACGGTCCTGTGTTTTCAGTCCGTAATGTTCAGCAAAAGGTTTGGAAAGAATGATATTATAAAACATCTGTATGACAAAGATACCGCGTTTGTCCGCTTCTTCTGTGAGGAAAGAGAACATTTCTTCGTTCATTTTGAACGTTTCTTCATCTACTTCTAATGCAAACGGATAATCTTCCAGTTTCACCAATGACGCAAACGGATGACCGTTCCAAAGGTACAGTGAATTCATGCGGTTGGCAACCAGCATATCCAAGTATTTAATCCACTGTTCTTTATCATAAAACCAGGGGAAACTTTCCGGCGTATACGGATATTCGTATACACCATGTCCCGGCAGGTAGGTCATCTTCTGTAATCCTACACATGCACCACGCAATACCATTTCAGGACCGTCTTTCAGTTCCTCCGGGAAGTTCAACTTACCATCCGAATCATTCACACGGTCAATCAGTTCACGGCATCCGTAAATGACACCACTCCCATCCCTGCCGGACACTCTGGTCAGATTGCCCGTCGTCGAAATATGAAAACCTTCTTTCTTGAGCGTCGTGTCATTTACTTCCGTCAAGAGAATCGTTTTGATTTCGGGATCGGAGAATGTCGTGTCTCCCTGTTGCATCATTACCTGATAACCGGCTTTATCCAAGGTAGTCTGTAACTGCTCCGCACCAAACAAAACACGATTTGACGCATCCGGCGGAGTCATAATCTTCACGGTTTGCCTGCCACACGCTGCCAAAAAAAGTGTGCATGCCGCAAACATGAATAATCTGGTATTTTTCATTCTTCTGATATATATTATAGATTATATAATTCACTTCTTCACTAAGAGAAAGACGAAATAATCCCCTGTTTGTACTCATTTGTCTCTTTTTCCACTTTTCAGCACCAAATTTCCACTTTCATCCTGCTGTGATATGCAAATTCCTCATTATTTAAAAGTTATGCTTATCTTTGCCGGCTAGCTTATAATATAAAACAGAAAACAAGAGCAAACAATATGAAAGAACAAACAAATTATGACTATGAAAAATACGTTCAGATAGCACAAATGGCCAAAATGGGATGGTGGGAGTCAGATTTGAAAAATAAAGAATATATCTGCTCTGACTTTATTGTTGACTTACTCGGCCTTGAAAGTAACCGCATCAGTTTCACCGAATTTCACCAAAGAATACGTGAAGATCACCGGCTGCGTCTTAAAAATGAATATATGTCTCTTTCTTATCTGGAGACATACGAACAAATGTTCCCAATCCGGGCAAAAGACGGGGAAATATGGGTGTACTCTAAGATTAATTTCCAAAAGCCCGATAAAGAGGGATATAGGAATATGACGGGCTTTCTGCAATATATTGACAGACCGATCGATACTACGAATGAAAACATTGATTTCTTTCAAGTGAGCAATCTGCTTTACCAACAAACTAATATTTCATATTCATTGCTTGCTTTTCTGCAATGTGATGATGTCACTCAAGTGGTTAACAAGACATTAGGAGATCTCCTCAACCAGTTTTTGGGCGATCGTATCTATATCTTCGAAATAAACAGAAAAGAACAACGCCAGGATTGCACTTATGAGGTTACCGCCGAAGGAATATCCAAGGAACAGGAATTCTTGAGCAATATTCCCTGGGACCCTTCTACCTGGTGGAACCATCAGATAGCCGAAAGAAGAGCTATCATTCTGAACACGTTGGACGACATGCCCGAAGAAGCTGCGGAATATCGTCAGACATTGGAAATGCAGGATATCAAATCGCTGATGGTAGTTCCGCTAATCTCTAAAGAAGAGGTATGGGGCTATATGGGAATTGATATGGTAAGAACGCAGCGTAGCTGGAGCAATGTGGATTATCAATGCTTCTCCTCTCTTGCTAATATTATCAGTATTTGCATCGAATTGCGAAAGTCGGAATTACAAGCCAAAGAAGATCGTCTTGCTTTGGACAACAGCGAGAAGATATTGAGAAACATCTATAAGAACCTTCCGGCAGGCGTCGAACTTTATGACAAAGACGGTTATCTGGTAGATATTAATGATAAAGAGCTTGAAATATTCGGCTTGTCTGACAAGAATGAAGCATTGGGAGTTAATCTGTTCGACAATCCCAATATTCCTTTAGAGGTTAAAGAGAGATTGAGAGCGAAAGAAGATGTAAACTTCTCCATCAATTATGACTTCTCAAAAATAAATCAATATGTAGATAGCCGGAGAAATGGGATTATTAATCTTACTACTAAGGTTACTGCTCTCTATGATTCTCAAAATCGATTTATCAACTATCTGTTTATCAATATAGATACAACGGAAACGACCAATGCATACACTAAGATACAGGAGTTTGAGAATCTGTTTCTTCTAATCGGTGATTATGCCAAGGTAGGATTTGCTCATTTCAATGTATTGACAAGAGACGGATATGCCCAAGATACATGGTACAGGAATTTGGGTGAAAAAGAAGGTACTCCCATGCCACAGGTTATTGGAGTATATGCACATGTAGTTCCTGAAGATCAGGCTGTTCTGAAAAACTTTGTAGGTGAAGTGAAAACGGGAAAGGCAACCAGTTTGCGTAAAGAAGTTCGTGTATGCAGGGAGAATGGCAAATATACGTGGACCAGCATCAATGTGATGGTCAGGGATTACCGTCCGCAAGACGGCATTATTGAGATGTTGTGTATCAATTATGACATCACGCCTTTGAAAGAAACTGAACAGAAATTGATTATTGCCCGTGATAAAGCGGAAGAACTGGATCGTCTGAAGTCGGCTTTCCTGGCTAACATGAGTCATGAGATCCGTACTCCTCTCAATGCTATTGTCGGTTTTTCCAGTCTTCTGGCAGAAACGGACAGCAGAAACGAACGGCAGGAATATATCAAGATTGTGCAAGAGAATAATGAACTTCTCTTGCAACTGATATCGGATATTCTCGATCTTTCGAAAATCGAAGCGGGAACATTTAATTTTGTATATACCAATGTGGATGTAAATG
>ULMT01026012.1_pt1 | contig 16153 bp, 8 predicted proteins | sample 1951731 | NCBI WGS metagenome assembly ULMT01 (sample SAMEA4835558, study PRJEB28245) | human gut metagenome | biome: gut microbiome; material: fecal sample | place: Denmark | collected 2008
TACCATTAACTTTTACAGCCATGCGCGCCACAGCGCCTATATGATTCAAAACGCGAAGCTTTTCGGGCTTACGCATAAAGAGCAGCTGCTGGCTTCGGCCGTTGCAGGCTGGCATAACGGTATTTCCAAAAGCTATTTTTCGCGCGACCCGCTGTATATGACCATGCTGACGGAAAACAACTGGCAGACGGTAAGCAGGCTGGCGCTGCTTTTAGCTCTGGCCGAAAGCCTTGATTACACGCAGACCGGTATTTTAAGCATTACACGCGCCGGAATAAATAACGAAGGCGCTTTTCTGGAACTGAAGGAACACGGTAACCCCGTTATTGAACTGCACCAAATACGCGCACATTTAAAATGGTTCTTTAAAACTTTCGGCAAACCGCTGCATTTTAAAGTAACGGAAGATTGAACATAAAAACAAAAAGCAGAAACGCATTTGCGTTTCTGCTTTTTATTTTTATTCAACACCCAATGCCTTATAAACAGCGTCTTCAGCACTATTATAAAAAATTAAATTAAAGCAGCCTATTAATTCTGGCGGCACAGTACCCAAATCACTGGCAGAAGTAATTGGTAATAAAACCTTTTTCGCCCCGCTATCAAGACAAACTTGTAATGAGCTGGCAAGTTCGTTAACTTTTAAAATACTGCCGCTGATGCTGATTTCCCCAAGGACAGCTAATGTACTTATTACAGGTTTGTTAAGGGCAATAGAACATAGTGCAATCAGAGTAGGCAACGACAATTTATTAGTCATGCCTATTCCCTGTAAATCCTGATAATTAATAATATAGTCTTTGGTTGTTGTGCTTATAGAGCCGCTTATATGGTTAGAATTAGCTTTTAAATAATTAAAAGCTGTGTTAGATGCTTCTTTACATTCACGGTCACTGCCAAGTCCTGTACGTTCAAATTTACCACTACCAGGCAGCATCTGTGATTCCAGCCGGAAAACTCCAAGCATACCACTTTTACCCTGAGAAACTGTATAAACCTGCCCCGGATTACACATTCCTTCTGGAATTAATTTGCCGCCGCCTTGTTCAGGTACGGATACATAAAATTCTTCAAAATCTTCATTGTCGATATAAGAAAAATTAACATCGTAAAATTCCATACCGCCAAGTTTTTTTAGTTGTTCTTTTACACGCCGGCGCATTTCAAGCGATATTTGTAAAATTTCTTTTAATTCATCTTTGGTATATTTACCGTTAGGGTATATAAGTTTTACAAGCCCTCCAACCATTTTCCGTACGGCAATAGTATCACGCTGATTTAGGTTTTTACCTAAACGAAAATACTTATCTAAAGCATCTCCGTATTGTTCTTTACGCAATTCACGTAAAAATTCTGCCAAATAATCAGTAATAAACCCATAGTCATCGGTAAAATGTTCCGGGCGGAATTTAGGTATTTCCCAGCCTGGAATATAACAATGAATACGGTCTAAAAATGCTGTATCAGTACCCATTTCTGGTGGAAAAGGGTCAAATAAGCTTGAAGTTTTTAAAAGCACATCAACACTTTGGTTAATATTGCCTACAAAAACCATAGATGCCGATGCATTTTTTTCTTCTTTGCCGCGTGCAAAAGAACCTGACGCCATATAATCTTTCATAATCTGAATGCCGTCTTTGTCTTTAAATTTGATGCCAGCAACTTCATCAAATGCAACACAATCCCATAAACCTACTAAACCTACTGTTTTACGAGCCATATTATAAAATAAATTAGCAACAGTGGTTTGCCCGCCGGATACTAAAATACTGTTTGGTGAAATTTCTTTATATAAATGCGATTTACCTGTACTGCGTGGACCCAGTTCACAAAGGTTAAAATTATTTTCAACCAGTGGAATCATACGCGCTAACAGCAGCCATTTTTCTCGTTCTGTTAAAGTATCTGGTTCCATGCCAATGGAACGCAGCATAACTGCTATCCATTCTTCTTTTGTAAAAGCATCTCTGCCAGATTTAAGTTCTTCAATATCAATATGGGGCATTTGTATTGGCGTTAATTTGCGTATGCTGATAGGAATATCATTTCTTTCTTCTTCGATATATTCGTAATCAAGCTGTACAATACACCAAATACCACCACAAAGCAGACGGTCAAATTTTGTAGGATATTCTTCATCAATAATAACATTTTTTAAGCCAAGATTAGAAAATTCTGCTTCGTAAATGTCTTTTTTTATGTTAAGCGTAACAGTAACTTTATCTATAACCGTATGGCTACCGCGTTGGCGCAATACTGAAAGAATTTTTTGTGCTTCGTCTGGACGTACAAAATTTTCAGCCAAAATACGTTTAACATTTTCTACGCCAGCATCAATAATTGACTGGTCATCAGAACTGCAATACTGCCCAAGCAAAAATTCTAAAACATATACCGGTACATTTGCGCCTTCTTTAATTTTTTTAGTTAAATCTTTGCGGACTATTTTACCATCAAAGTATTGTCTTAGCTTTTGGCGTATAACTGTTCTGTTATCGTTAGCATCTAAAAAATCCTGCATTTATAGCGCCTCCACTTCTAATATTAAAAACCAAAATCATCAGTAAAAGCTAAATCCATAATTACAGATTTACGCCAAACCTCAAAATCATTTTCGTCATCATGAACTACAAGGTAATAATGTTTAGCCTTATCATATTTTTGGTTTTTAAACCTAAAATTCATTCTCATGATACGTTTAGCAGGGTCTTGTTCGCGGCTGTCTGCAATAAAAATATTTTCATTAGAAATTTTATCACCATTATCAGTAATAAAATATAATTTATAATTTGCCACTTTAACAGTATCACTTACAGCTTCAGTCTGGAAAAAATCAATAGCTGTAATCAGATTTGTTATTTTATTTAAGCTGCTTACAAGTGCTATTGAAGCAGGATAAGTATCAACATGGTAACGGTCCATTTTGATTTCTATTACAGGCACAAGCATTTCCTGCGGTGATGAACCGCCATGAACATAATTTTGCCCGCCGCCTGCAACTTTAAACACATTACTGCTTACAGGATACGAAACAAATTTATTATCATCGTTATTTAAAATATAACCAAGGCTTAAGCTATGAACACCAACCTGATTAACCGGTTCATTAGCGATAATAAAACGCCTGTTAATAGATGCTGACAAATTGTTTACAACAGTTATTTTATCGCTTTCAGATAATTTATTGCGTTTATAAATAAAACCATGGTCAGCAGTAACAATAAAATTATATGTATTAGCATTGATAGAAATACGGTTGATAAAATCTTTAATTTCTTTTATTGCTTCATTGCAGGCATCAAAAACTTCGTCTTCAGTTATCTGCTTATCGCCACGTGCATCAATCTGGTTATGATAGATATAAATAATTTGTTTGCCAGTAAATATTTCTCTTAATTCGTCCTTTTTTAAGTTTTTAATATCATCATATTGCAGGCAAACACTTGCCGGGCAATAACTTTGCAAAATATTTTGACGCAAAGCTAAAGTATTGCATGTAACGTCATCTGCTAAAATCTCGCAATCATCAGTTACAGATAGGGTTTTGTGCGGCAATAATGCAGCCATTCCCAAACGTGTATACGAAGGTAAAACGCCTAAAACAGCATTAATTTTTGCAGTACATTTAGGATTATCCTGCATTTCATTAAAAAGTTCTTTAGCTACTTCATATCTTAATGCGTCAGATATAATAACAACAGTACGTTCTTTGTTATTTTCAAGGTAATCCCTGTAAAAATTACGCTGCAATTTTATATCTTTAAAATCTTTTTCTGCTTGCAAAGCGTTGTTCCAGGCTGGTAATTGTTTGTTAAGATATTCGTTAGTGTAAATATTTTCGATAAGTACACGCAGTTGTTCTAATTTATCAAAACCGGCGTTTAGTAAGTTACCCTCTGTTTTGTTTATTATACAGGAATAGTTAACATAAAAATGACGGTAATTATAATCTATTTGCCAGTCGGTTGTCTGATAAGCTTCAAAAACGGTAGTAAATTTGTCAGCACAACGGTAATTTGTTGTTAAAACAAGTTGGTACGCACTTTTTAAAAGTTTGTAAATGTTTTTTGTTTGTTCAGCAAAGTGCATTTTTAAACGTTTATCACAAACTTGCGGTATAGTTAAACCATCCAGTACAGCAGCAGTATCTTCTTCAAGCAGGCGCTCTGTAAGCCAGTTGATAATAATGCCGTCAATACACAAAAAAGTATCACAATCAAGCAAATCTTCCGGCGGATATTCAGCAAGGCAGGCTGCAACATTACATTTTTTGGCAATAAAGGCAGAATGCTTGTCGTACGTTGCCCTGTATATATTATTGTTCATAGTATTATCTAAAAACGCAATAATACTGCCTGCTTTACCAGATAAATACTGCCTCAAAGAAGCGGAAGTATCACCTTTAATATATCTGTCTGTATAAGTCACAAACATACTTATCAGCAGTTTTTCTAAAGATGGTTCAGCGTTTGTAAAGCCAAAATATTTATCGCATAAACGCCAAAAAGCTGCCGTAAGATTATATTTTTCTATTTCGGCAAAATATTTATTATCTTCAAGTGTGCCTTCGTTAAATATAATACGTAAAGCTTCTTCAAAAGAAGCTATTCGAGAGCGGCAAATGGCACAAATTAAACCAGTTTCGATACTATCCTCGTCATAAATATCAATTTCTAAATTATAAAAACGCAGGCTGCGTTCTTTATTGGCAAAAAACTTAATGTATTTTTCAAGTACATATTTATATTTTTCGTCAATTTTTAAATCGAGCGCAATTAACGAAGCCCGGTCCGCATAAAAACGCTTGGAATACAGCAGCATATCTTCAAGATGGTTATCTTTAACACCGGGCTTGGCAAAAGGCGCATAGATAAGATAATTATTGACAGTATCTTCGTATTCTAAAAAATATTTGGTATAAAATTGATTATCCTGGCACAAATGGTAAACTTTAGCATTTTTTAATTCCAGCGTGTCAACATCTTCTGTAAAATCGCCATTAACGTCATACCAAAAAATTAATTTTCTGCCTTCTTCCGCAAATTCGCTATTTAGTTTATCTGCAATCTGCTTTAAATTTAACTCCGCCATTTTAATCTATTACCTTCCATGTGCCGCTGCGGTTACTGCCTATACGGATAAGTTTACCGGATTTTTGCAATTCAACAGTTAAACGCTTAATAGTACGCAATGATACTCCTGTTTTTTGGTGTAGCTCTTTTTGTGTAACTGATGGATTTTCCCGGATTGCTAAAATTAATTTTTCAATTTCTGAGAAGTAGTCAGAGTTATCGATTTGTATTTCGACACCAACTTGGATGCTATTAGTATCAAGATTGGTGCCATCGGTGCCAACTTTGGTGCCATCGGTGCCAACTTTGGTGCCATTAGCATCAATATTGGTGCCATCGGTGCCAACTTTGGTGCCATTAGCCTCGCTAGTATCAATAACTGGAACCGTACTTCTAAATAAATTTATCCTAAAATCGCTGCCTCTATCCAATAATTCCGGTTCTGGTAAACCTAAAGCCTTGGCCTCGCTAAAAATTCTTGGTATACCGGTGCCCCATGCTTCAATTAAAGTAAGATACGCAAAAACTTCGGCAATGCCACGGTTTCTTACTTTAGAAATACCCGTTTTCAGTTGTTTAACAGTAATGCTTCTATCCAAGCTGCCAGGAGTAGTAACTTCTAAACGGTCATCAAAAACGGCAACCTGTATTTTAAAAGGGCTTAAATAGGAACGGTGACAAACAGCATTAGTAATAATTTCGCGGATAGCGCGCACAGGCAGTTCATAAACATCACGCCGGGCAACGCCTTCAATATACGCGCCAAGCTTAATGTTTTGCAGCACAAAGTTATAAGCGTCTTCCACTTCTTTATAAATTGGGCCTTTAAATTCTTTGCGGTCAATAAAAATATTGCGTTCCGTACCCTTAAAAACTGCGCACTGAACCGTTGCATACGGGTAATCATCCAGCTTTCCTTCCAACAGCTGGTAACCATGTGTTGCATAAATTTTGCCGTTTTCTTCGTAAATCAATTTATACGAAAGCAGCTGATTTTTGCCAATGCGTTTTAACATCGGCAGCGATTCAGCGGAAGCAAATTTGCGTGCCTGCCCGTACAAACTATCGCAAAAAGCTTCAATTTCTTCTTTGGTTAAAATGCGGTTAATTTTTTCCTGGTCATAACTATTGTTAGATGAAGCAACAATTAATTCTTTAACCTGAAAGCTCTCCGCCCTGCGGGTAGTGCCGCCAACACGCAGGTAAGTACCATTTGTTAGCCCTTGGCTTTTAAGGTAATACGGGCACTGCATACCGGCAGGTATATCAACAATAATAATATATTTACCGTCAAAATCCTGCACGCTTAAATTAGGTATTATTCTTGGTTCGCAGCTGTCAAAAATGGCATTGGTAATGGCATCCATTTTGGCAAAAACTTCATCTTTGTTAAAACCAATAACCTCCCAGGTGCCGTCTTTAACGCCAAAAACAAGCCTGCCGCCGCTGCCGTTGGCAAATGCCACAACCGTCCGCATATAAGTTTCGCTTTTGGGCGAAATATCAACCTTATATTCTATATTCTCTTTTTCGCCAGTTAAAATTTCATCTATTGTCATAATATACCTCGCGTAAAAAGGCAGTTATATTTTTGCCAGCACCTGGTATTTTTTACCATCGGCAGCTGTCTGCACCTTTTCGTAATTGACCTTTACGCCGTCGTCAAGGTCAAGCTCAATGCGCGCCAAAGCCAAATGGCTGATTTTCTCATCGTAATCGCGGCATTCCTTAAGCTGCTTTTGCAGTTTTTCTTTGCGTTTTGTAGCCGCAGCAACTTCACGGGCATTGGTGCCGTTTTCGATAGTATATTGCAAACGTTCCATTTCACTTTCGTAAATGCGCTGCATTTTATGCAGGTAATCCACACGCAAATTACCAATAGTATCGGCGTTATAACGGTGCAGGTAAATAAGCGCTTTAAACCCGTTTTGCTTACCGCTATCGAACAGCCAGTAAATGGGACGCTTTTTATAGGTCTTAATATGGTCTTTAATAAAATCGGTTAAAAAGTAATTGCGGATAACTTCACGGCTGCTGCTGCCTTTGTTGCCAAGAGCATCGGCAATAAATTTAAGGTTTTCTTCGTATTGTTCCGTGCCGTAAACCTTTTTCAGCCATGCGCCAAAAAGTTCTGCAATGTCGTCTTTGGCGTAGGCTTCATCGGTAATTAAAATGCAGTTATCCTCATCGGGCGTAAAGGTTTGGTATTTATCTGCATCCCATTCGCCGCCAGCGTAGGCAATGCCTTCCGCATCCAGCGAATAACGCCCAAACATACAGCCCACAGCGTAAGATATTAATGATTTTACAACATCCTGCTTAGTAAGCACGTAGTTATTACCCTTCATGCTTTCGGGTATATCTTCTTTGCTGTTATAAATGCGGGCAACGGTTACATCCTTATCGGCAACATCTGGCGTAAGTTCATCCTGCAAACCGTAAATATCAATGAAGATGCGGTTCAGTTCTTCTTCGTTAGCTTTAAGCTGCGTAAAACGCTTATTACATTCGCCCTGCCACAGCATAAAGCATAATTCCAGCGGGCAGCTTACTTTAGGTAGCGTGCCATAATAAGACCGCATAGTTGCAGCAATGGCAGTAGCATCCCATAAATCACGGCTCCATTTAACCAGCGGATGCTCCTTAAAATTCCATGAAATTTCAAAAGAATCCCAGTCGGATTTGGAAATAGTAATTTCATCCTTTACAATGTGTACTATTTGCTCGTAATTTTTAGAAAAAATTAAAGGTAAAGAGCCAATTGTACCTGGTTGTGTATTGAGAGTTGGTTGCATTTTTAAAAATTTCTGAGTAACGTTTGTATTTAAAAATGCTTGGATATAAAGAAGATATTTTTCGGAAAATAAACAAGAACCACCATTATCAAATAAAAAACCATAATCAAAATATCTAAAACTACTATTTGCAGAAGTTACTGTTGACCAAGTTATTCCATTTTTAAAATATTGTTCCCTATTTCGTAAATTTGAATTTTTAAATGTGCTTAAAGTTTCACCGTTATTAAACCAATTTATTAAATATTCATTATTCCCATACCATTTCCTATAATTACCGCCTTTGTTATAAGGAACCCATCTAAACCTTTTTATATAATTTTCATCAATTTCACTACTTAACGGAATTAACATAGCGTTAATATTTATTTCATGCCATAAGCGCAAAAATTTATTATTATCTCCTGTATCAATACCTTTACATGGCGTAGCATAAAAGTAAATATTTTTATTTTGATAACAATTTTTCATTTTCTCACTCACCCAATAAACAATCGGCGAGCCGGGAATTTTGGAGAAGTTGGCAGAACTCACTTGTGCAAAACGGTTTTCGGGCACGGGAAATTGTTTTGGTATATTTTCGTCTATATCTTGTAATTTTATGTGGTTGTATGTACCTTTATAATTTTCAATATATTTTCTTCTAAAATTAGTTACAGCCGTACCAAAAGCAATGCCCATTACCATATTTTCCATGTGCATTAAAGTTATAATAGTGGCATTTTCTAGAAGCTTTTTACGCATAGTTTCAAAGCTGGATAAAAACATCCAACTTTGCATAGTTACCATACAGTTAAAGCCATTTGGTTTTAATATTTCTATACCTCGTTTAATAAAGCAGGCAAACAAATCGCTTTTTTCATCCGCATAGTTTCTTTTTACATATTCTGCTAATTTAGCGTTCATGCCGCTGCTGCCCATATATGGCGGATTGGTAACTACAACATCATATTTTTGCGCTAACACTTCGCCAATAGCAATTAAGCTAAGCAATTTGCCTTGTGCGACATCAAAGCCTTCCATATCGTATAAGCCAATTTGTCCTTGCAGTTTAATATTGTTGGCAAACTGGCGCAAAAGCTGCCAGTTATAGTTGTTTACGTTAATGATAGAGCCATATTCGCTGGCATCTTTTAAATCATCAAGCAGGCCATTGGCTTCGTTTATGGCAACCTCAAGCTCCAAATCGCTAAGTCCATCGCCAAAATATTGCAGGTGGGCGCGGTTAAAGCCGTTGCTTTCTTTAATGGCATAAATATGCGGCGTAATGCCGCTGGCAAAAATGCGGCGGTTATACTGGCGCGCTTTCATCATTAAAGCAAAATAGGCAAGCTGAAAGGCACGCTCATCAATATCCAGCCCGTAAAGGTTATGTTCCAAAATGTTTTGGGCGGCATCGCGCGCGGTAAATCCGGCGTTTTCGTAAATCTGCATTAAAACATCAAAGGCATAAACAAGTATGTGGCCACTGCCCATGCAGGGGTCAATAAATTTTATGTCTTGCGGGTTAAGATTTGCGTATTCTTTTTTTATTTCGTCCAGCTGTTTTTGTACGTCGGCTTCCTGCTCGGCTTCATCCAAATAATACTGCCAGTTTTGTTTTAAAACATTATCCGGGTGTCCTTCCAGCCATAAACGCCCCAAGCTGTTTTCTACCATATAGCGCACAATCCAATGCGGGGTAAACAGCTGTGTGGCAGAAGGGAGGCGTTCTTTGGTAATTTTTACGTTCTTTTTAAGCAGGGCGAAGGTTTCGTTTTTCGGTTCGGTGTTGTAATACTGGTATAACCAGCCGATAATTTCTACCTGCCCTCCTTGTTCAATGTCAAAATCTTCTTCGGGTATATCGTTTATAAGGCGGCGTACTACACCGTCGTTATCGGTAATGGATAAGTTAAGCAAAAGTTCGGTGTAGTCGCTGGTTTTTTCAAAAAGAAACGGCAAAATTTTATTAAGGGCATTACATTGTTTAACAAACAAAAGGCGAAAAAGTTCATCTAATTTATTTTCGCTTTTCAGCTGTGCAATTTGCTGTGTTTCCGCATCGGTAAACTGCAAACCGGCGTCAAACGGCGCAGCGGCAATATCAGGTTCAACTTTATCTTTATTGCCTTCTGCCGAAAGCACGCGTATGCGCCCCGGCAGGTAATCGTTAACTTCCATAAAACGGATGGCAATTAAACGGTTAAACCAAGTGTAAGCAACTTCTTCCATAATAAAGTTATAGGCTGTTTGGTAATCGCTATCCGCAGCTTTGGCGTTAATGGCATCCACCAGGCTGCGGCGCTGGCTAATGGCATTGCCGGTCATTTTGCAGGGTTCGGCTAAGCCAATATCATAAAATTCTATATCCCTGCCGGATTGCGGCAATGCTTTAGCAATGCCATCTTTTGTTATGCCAAGGGCAACAGCTTTATTTTTTACATCTTCGATAAGTTTGTTGCGTGCCCACACGGCAAAATTTTTAACAGCCGTTTTGTTCATTATGGTAATGCTCCTTTAAAGGTTAAAATTCTATGTTTACAATGTCGCTGGTTTCAAGCTCTTTTAAAAGCGCATGGCGCAGCTGTTCCAGGTATTTATCTACGTCTTCAGCCGTTTGGAGCCGCCACGATGAGGTATGCGCCATACGTTTAATGCTTACGTTTTTGGTTTTAGGCACATTATATTTAGCAGGCGGTTCGGCGGCAATATGCCCTTGCGGCGGTGTTGCTTTATTACCGGCGTTCTTTTCTTTATTTTGCTTTTCTAACTCCTGCTGTTTTTGCCGTTCTAATTCAGCATCCAAATTGACCATTGCGTCAAGCAGGCGCATTTTTAAAGCGTTGGCTTTATCGGCAAAACCGCGCAGGTTAGATATGTTGTTGCAATGTGTCGCACCGTCACTCAGTTCCGCAAAGCGTGCTACATAACTGTTGTAATATTTATCTTTATAAGGTTTGGCGGCAAGCACTTCCAACACTCTGGCTTTATCGTCTTCAATGCTGTTTTGCACGGGTTTGCTTTCCTGCGTTAAAAGCTCATCGTATAAGTTTCTAAAGCTGTCAATAAGTTCCGGCAGGTACATTATATCCGCATAAGGCTCTGCTTTACAGGTTATTTTGCGTATTTCGGTTACAACGTTTTCCAATTCGCTATCGGCAATGTAGGCTTTGCTATCGTCATAAATTGCTAACATCTCAAGCGCGGTTGTAAAAATGGGGCACTGTGTGCCTGTAAAAAAGTTTTTAACGCGTTCATAATCTTCGGCAAAATCCATAAAATCATCATAACGCGCAGAAACTTCGGCAAAAAATTCTACCGGTTCTTTATACATTGCAACATGTTGTAAAAGGTTTTTACCTGTTTCCAGTATTTTTTGCCCGGGGTAGGCGTAATTTTGATATTGCAGCAGCAATCCGTTAATATAGTTAATAGTGCCATCACTGCCTACTTTAAAATCTTTCATTAAGGTATCTTCGTCGTTATCGGCAGGCAAAGCATATTTTAATTCTTTCATTACATTGCGTACGTTTTTAATATCTTTTGGTGCTACATGCGGACGTACTTTAAGCGAAAGTTTTTCGAGGTTTATTTTTTTTGTGATAAAATCAATAATTTGTTGATTACTACATTCCTGCGTGTTAACAAGTGCATCATTAATAAACAGGTTAATATCACCGCGTTTAAATAAACGTGCTACCAGCCAAAAGATATCGTCTTCTATAAAACCGTATGGGGCTTTCATAAAACGGTCTTTTAAGGTTTTCATAGTTGTTTTAATATGACGGCCGGTATTATCGTCTATAAAGCCAAACATATCATTTAACGCCTGCGCATTGGGTTCCGTTTCGCCATTAAGCGCTAATTTTTGATTATTAGTGCCCTGCATGGTTTTGCGCAAATCGTTATCGTCCATAGGCGTATCAATATAATTAAGCTTAAAATAAACTTTTTTTACAAGCTGTTCAAGCGCATCGTTAATTTTATCGCTAGGGGCTTTTACCTGATTTTTAATAACGTCGCCGTTAACAAAAATTACAGCATTTTTTAAGCTTTCTGTTAAATACAATCTTGCATTATTATTACGTTCATTCTTTTCGTTTTGTTTGGCTGCAATAACATCTTTAAAGCGGTCCTGGTCCGCAGCGGCGTTAAAACGCAAAAAGCGTTCTATTTTTAAGCCATCGCGCAATTCTGCCAAAAAGGTATCATCATCAGGTAACAAAACAATAACTTTATTTTCTGCCTGGCTTTTGTTTTTTAATACATATTCATCGGTATTTTCATCGCACCACGGCGTTAAAACCTGTACGCCAATATCGCTTGCTTGCGCTGCTTTATATATGCTGTCAACAGCCTGATTTACAGAAAATGAATACCTGTTTTTAAAAGCCGGATAGGTATATTTTCTAATGCTTAAAATATCATCAAAAATCAGCTCGTAAGCTTTACCAATAACTTCTGAGGTTTCAATATTTTGGTTTTTAATTTCCCGGCTGATTTCCTGTTCTTCATCGGAAAGGAAAGTATAGGTATCGCCAAGTTTTTGCACAAGGGTTTGGCTTGTTAAAAGTTTTAAAGCGTTTTCTACTTTTGTTTTAAGTTCCAGGCGGTCATCGTCTATGTTTTCTACCATTAAGCTGGTAATGTTTTCAAGGTTAGGTTTAATTTCTTTAACGTATTTAATCATAAACAATGTTTTTAAAACGTTAATGGCAAATACGTCTTTTTGTTTAGCGGGGTTTATATAAGTGTTATCGTACGCACGGGTAATAACAACGCTGTGTGAACTATCTAAAAAGTTTGCCAGTGCATCGTAAAATTTATGGAAAGGTACAAGCGCGCCGGTTTCTTTATCCATCAGCTGCATGGCAGATTCTTTAAACAGTGCCAGCATAGAGCGTTCGCCTTCGGAAAGATGCTTACCGGAAGCGCCGTGCCTGCGGATAGAAGTTAAAGAGCTTGCCAAAAGGTTAAACTGATAGGGCACAAAAGGATAGACGGCGGCAAAATCATCGGCAGAGGCATAAAGCTTTTTTTCGATACCGTCGTTAAAAACGATAAGGTTTTTTATTATTGTGCTTTTTGCATCGTAAAGCAGCTGTAAAGTTTGTGCAGCCGTTTCTGTTTTATCAAGAATTCTTTTTTTGATAACGGCATCGACATTAGCAGAAGATAGCGACAGGCGTGTTTTAAAACGCCCCTGAATTTTAGAAAAGTCGTTGCCTTTTACCTGTGTAACAGAGTCAATATCCTGCTGGCTGGTAACAATCACCCAGCATTTGCCGTTACATTCTTTACCCAAATCTTCAACAACGGTTTGCAGGTTCAGCATTAGGCTGGTATTATCGCCAATGTATTGGCCAACTTCATCTATTAAAAATACAACGTGATGGTCACTATCTTTTTTATCTATGTAAGCTTTTACACGTTTGGCAAAATCTTCAATACTTATTTGATATGGGCTTGTTGTTGTTTCGCACCAGTTGCGGGCAGCTTCTTCGGTTAAAAAATTAATTTTAACCAAAGCTTTTACAACATTATCTTGTATAAAATAAAAAGCCTGACGGGAATTTTCCCAAGCATCACCATGAATTTTGGCAAATGCCGCTTTAAATTCGTTAAATTTACCGTTTTCATCAAGGTTACGCTCCAAATCTGCCAGGTGCGGAATAGAGCCATAATAACCCTGCAATTCGTTAAAAACTTTTAAAAATACGGAAACTATTGCTTCTTTATTTTGTTTACTGGTAGCTTCGCTTTTGGAATCTATGTTAAACAGAATTACATCGGCAGAGGTATTGGCGGCAAGCTGCATATCGGCAAGCACGGTTGCATCGGCTATTTTGTTATCATCTTTAAAATACTGCAAAGCAGTTTTGCCGTTTATGGTTTTATTGGCAAGAAGGTAAGAAAGTATTTTTAAAAAGTGAGATTTACCACTGCCGAAGAAGCCGGAAATCCATACGCCCATACCCGAAGTTTTGCCTTTAATACTTTTTTTATAAGCTGCAAAAAAATCTGCAAAATGCCTTTGCAGTTCGTTGGTTACAACGTATTCATCTAATTCCTGCGCAATATCTGCTGTTTCGTTCTGACCGACGACAATGACACCTTGCAGTTCTCGGTCAATTTTTTTGCGGAACATATCTCTGATTAACATAAATATCCCTCTCTTTTGCTACCTTATAAGTTTAAAAGCGCGGTAATAGTTATCATCTTTTATTTCATTAAATAAAATAAGTTCCTGTTCATTATATGTACCCGGGAAAAATAATATCACCGGAGCGGTTAAAAATTTTTGATGCAGATTGTTTAAAACTTTATGCGAACGTAAAACAGGATAGCATTTGCCTATGCCTGTTAAGAAAACTACTGAATTTTCCGGAGTATTATTTATTATGTAGTTAATAATGTAACTGTCATCGTTATTAAATTTCATTGCATTGGCAATGGCGGTAATAAGATGATTAAAACCAGTTTGTGCCTCAAATTCAAAACATTTATTAAGATAATTTTTGCTTTTTAAAAATTCGATAATTATATCGTAAAGGTCAAAAACAACCAGGTTAAAACCATAAATGCTTTTATAATGTTTGGCTTGCTGACGTTCTATAAAAGCGCGTACTTCTAACTCTTTTTCAGGAGGATAATCAAATACCCAATAATTAACTTCGTTAGCTCTGCCGCTATTACTTCTAAATGAAGGCTTTTTTATTATTTCTTCAATTTTGTTAAAGCTTTCTGTTAAATCAGGCATTATCTTGCTCCCATCATAGCTTTGGCTATAAGTTCCATATCATGTGTTTCTAACCATTTTTGCAGAGTACTATCAAGTACAGGTTTGTAAAGTGTTTGCGGCATGCCGCCTTTCTTTTTAGTGGCAAGCCCAGCTTCGTAAAGCATTGATTTATAACATCTGCCAAGGCGGTCAAAAGTTGCATCCGTCCAACCAGCAGCCTTATCGTTTTGCTCTTGCTTACGTTTAAAAAAGATACGTATATCGCTATCTGTTAATTTATCATCGCCAAGAATAAATTTATCGCGGATAACTTCATACATAAAATCAAAAAATAAGGTATCGCTTGCCATGACAGCAGCAAGGTTAAACAGTTTTTGCGTTGTTGCATCGCTGTTTAAAAAGAGCGGACAAAAACTCTCATCAAGGCTTTGGATGCGCGCAGTGACAGTGGAACTGATTTGCTTAGCACGTTCTTTGGTTGATGTTGCGAAAATATTATCGTTAATGCTTAGTTGTTTAATATCTTCTTTGTTTTTTCCTTCGTTAAAAAGTTGTACTGCTTTTTTGAATTCTAAGAACCAAAAGGAAAGTTTTACTGCTCCGGCGCTGTATTCTTTGCGAATCATGATATCTTGCCCTTCTTAAGCTTATTTTTTGCGTTTTATCTCAAAATGGATATAAAACTTCATTAAATATTATACCATAAAGGGATAATAACCGCACCGGTATTTGCCTGTACATAAAAATTAAAAGCAGAAACGCAAATGCGTTTCTGCTTTTTTGTTTGCCTTTTAATTTAAGTCATCAGCCTTGGCATGGATTATTTTTAAGCGGCGGCGGGCAGCGCGCAGATTTTCCGGAACCTGTTCTTCCGGCATATTGCGCGGCACTGCCGTTGTGCCTGCTTTTTCTGCCGTGCTGTAATACCAAACCTTATAGTCCAGAGTATCCAGCGTCTGCTGCAGTTTTGCCATTTGTTCTTTAACGCTTTCACGCTGCTTTTTCATCATTTCAAGGCGTTCTTTAATGGTTGCATCGCCTTCCAGCACCATATATATAAATTTTTTAATGTCTTTAATGCCCATGCCGGTATTTTTTAAACAGTCGATAACAAGCAGCCATTCATAGTCGCTGTCCTTAAACATGCGGATGCCGCTTTCGCTGCGCTCCACAAACGGAAGCAGGCCTTCTTTATCATAGTAGCGCAGAGTGGAAGGCGTGGTGTTTAAAATTTTAGCCATTTCACCGACAGTATAAAACATTTTTTATCACTCCCTTAAAAAGTTCACAATTTTGCCATTGACTTAAAGTGCGCTTCAACTTATACAATTTACTTAAACTTACAGGTTGATTATAGCATATAACCACAAATAAGCAAACATTTTATTTTGGGAGGCATAAAAAATGGATTTTAACATGTATGTTCCGACAAAAATTTTATTTGGCGCAGGCACTTTAAATGAGCTTGGCAAGCAGCAGCTGCCCGGCAAAAAAGCCGTTATTATTATTTCCAACGGCAAATCAACCCGTGCCAACGGTTATTTAAGCCGCACCGAAGAACA
>ULMT01009079.1_pt1 | contig 15254 bp, 10 predicted proteins | sample 1951731 | NCBI WGS metagenome assembly ULMT01 (sample SAMEA4835558, study PRJEB28245) | human gut metagenome | biome: gut microbiome; material: fecal sample | place: Denmark | collected 2008
TATGACATGGTACTTGTTTACACCTCTCGTAAGACCCACAATAGTTCCTCTCGCATACTGATCCCAGTACGGTGCCCCAAGCCCTGTAAATGCCGGCACCACATAACAGCCGTTTGTATCCTTTACCTTTCTCGCCATGTACTCTGAATCAGTTGAGGAATCGATAAATTTCATCTCATCGCGGAGCCACTGTATTGAGGCTCCTGCCACAAATATTGAGCCCTCCAGCGCATATACCACCTTGCCGTCTATGCCCCAGGCTATTGTGGTAACAAGTCCGTTCTTTGATGAAACAGGCATCTCACCTGTATTCATCAGCAGAAAACAACCTGTACCGTATGTATTTTTGGCTTCTCCTGCCCTAAAGCAGGTCTGACCAAAAAGCGCTGCCTGCTGGTCTCCTGCCGCTCCCGCGATAGGAATCGGTCCCCCGAAGTACACCGGATTCACCTCACCATACACACAGCTTGACGGCATAGGCTTTGGAAGCATGCTCTTTGGTATGTCAAGCTCCTTAAGTATCTCATCATCCCACTTTAAGGTATTGATATTAAACATCATGGTTCTTGATGCATTGGAATAATCCGTAACATGCACCTGCCCCTGAGTGAGCTTCCATATAAGCCATGTCTCGACTGTTCCAAACAAAAGCTCGCCTCTTTCGGCTCTCTCCCTTGCTCCCGGCACATTGTCAAGGAGCCACTTGAGCTTAGTTGCCGAAAAATAAGCATCTATCACAAGACCTGTCTTTTTCCTGAAGGTCTCGGTAAGCCCCTTTTCCTTCAGTGAATCCGCATACTCTGCCGTGCGCCTGCACTGCCATACTATTGCGTGATAAACCGGCTCTCCCGTATTTTTGTCCCACACAATCGTGGTCTCTCTCTGGTTAGTAATGCCTATCGCACATATGTCGGCTGCCGTAGCCTGTATATTTGCCATTGCCTCCTTTGCCACCTCAAGCTGTGTGGCCCAGATTTCCTCTGCATCGTGCTCCACCCAGCCTGGCTTCGGGAAAAACTGCGTAAATTCCTTCTGTGCCACGCTGCACATCTCGCCCTTCTCATTGAAAAGTATACATCTGTTGCTGGTCGTGCCCGCATCTAATGCCATAATATACTTTGCCATGTAAAAATCCTCCAACCAATTATTCGGTACCTAAATACTACTATTATTATAGCATGATATTTAAGCTATTTCCATAAAATCAGTACTCACAGACTTCGATTTCAAGCATATGTCCTAAAACCTTTAACTCATCTGAACAATCTCCGTAAATCACCACAAAATGAGGCTCCCAACCATCCTTTACACTTTGATTTACAATATCATAGCTATTTTTGTCTGTCCTGACTACAATTGATGTTCCGCAAAACTGCTTAGGCTTGTCGAGAGCACTTCCTGTTGTGACAAAAAATCTAAAGCTTCCATCTGCTTTTTGTCCTACTCTGAACACTGTGACTTTGTCAGCCGCCTTACAGCCAAAGTCCATTACAGGGCCAATCTTTCTGTTCGGATGCACTCCGATTGTTGCACCTGTGTCCTCTCTTGCGATAGAGCATGCAGCTGTTCCGCAATGCCAGAATGTAATTGTATTTTCACTCTCATCAAGAGACACCGGATCTCCGAAAAATACAGCCTGCTCAGATAATTTCATTCCCATATACATAGAGAGTGCTCCATATGTATCAGCCTCGCAGCTTGCAGCAACCCCCATATCATTTAGCATAGCAAGCACGCCACAAACAGGTGTTCCAAACGCGGTAAAGAAATCAGGCCAACATCTTGAAGAAAGTGCTCCAATATTATTTTCATCTACATACTCCTTATAGGCCTTGCACAGTCTCGCAAAATCCTTTCGATTATTGTCAGGAGTCTTGTCAAGACCAACAGTACACTTAGTCATTTTATCGAGATATTCACTGCACTCATCATCAGTATATCCCTTTGCCATATCAATAAGCTCTCTCACCTCAATTGACTCAAGTGTTGCTCCGAATACCTTTTGCATGTCAGCATCCATTGCACGTCCAAATCCAAATCCCTGAGGTGTATGTCCGACTGAGGCAATCCTTAGATTTTTAAGCTCATTTTTAAGCCATGCTGCACGAATACAGGCACTAATTGTTTTCTTTGTCCTCTCCTCCTGTGGAGCTCCAAAGATATATTCAAAGTTACCATCCCTAAACGCAGCCAGTGCATTTCCTGCCGAATATGCTCCCGTCAATGAATTTAATCTCAACCGGCCTCCATCTATAACCGGCTCACGAAGTGTCCAAAGCAATACCGGACACGAAAATCTTTTAAGAACCTCACTCGCATAAGCTGCATTTGCAAAGGTTATATTCTGTAAAATTATCAGGGATGGCTCTATTGTATCAAGAAAATTAGTTAAATCCTGAATTGATAAAAGCATTTTATCCGGTACAATTGCAGCATCCGTTATTGTATTTAATAAGTCTATTGATTTTTCAAATTCCTTCTGTGCGCTCTCCAAATGAAATGTCGGAACCCCGACCGGCACATATGCCACCTGAAATTTTGTCATATATTTTACCTCCAATAAAATTTTCAAAAACTACTTAACCATAAGCAGTATTCCTGATATAAAAAGTAATATGTAGGTGAGCTTCATAAATATTTCCTGGCTCATCCTCTTTACAAGCACTGAGCCTGCTGCCATTCCCGCTATCAAAAACGGAATCGATATGCATTGAGTCATAACAAGCCCTGCATTCCACATTCCCGCGCATATATCCTGAACAAGTATCATCGAATTTAATATAATCCAAACAGTAGAAATAGTTGCTCTAAAGCTTGTCTTTTCCTTTATCTCATTGGATAAATACCCTATCAGAAGCGGTCCGCCTGACACAAACATACCATGAACTATTCCCGCACCAATAAGTAACAGCATTGATTTCCATGATGATTTTTCTTTTGTATCACGCTGCCTTTGCCCATATATGCTGTAAAACCCATGTATTGCAAGAAATATCACAAAAATACCCAGAAACTTGTATAATACTGCATCATATCCTGCAAGTGCGTTCTTTAGAAAAAAGCCGCCAAAGATTCCTATAGCCATGACGATGACTACCTTTTTCAACTGCTTCCAGTCTACATGTTTCCATTGTGTAACAAAGACATACACTCCGGCAAGAATACCAAGTACATTTAATATCGGCTTAGCGACATCATATCCCACCAGAATTAGGCTAGGAGGCATTGCGAGGATGGTCCCCGCAAAGCCTGTAATGCCCTGAATCACATTTGTCAGAAAAATTATTATGTAAAATAAAACAGTGTTCATTTATTTGACTCCATATTTTTCTCTGATTTCTTCAAATATATCAGCAAACTCACTATTTTTTCTGTAGAAGGCAGGTGTATAGCCAAGCCAGGCTGATACTGTTATTTCTCCGCCGTGATACTCTTCGCCTGTCCACAAATGTACCCATTCATCCTGTGGCAGATACACATCCCATTCATGCTTATCCTGCTCATAAACAGGTGCTATCAGCATATCTCTTCCAAAAAGATACTCATACTGTATGTCATAAGCTTTCGCATCAGACTCATAATGCATGAACAAAGGTCTTTGCACCGGATGTCCACTGTCTGCATTCTCTTCAACAAGTGTCTTTGTATACGGTGCAAGCATCGTGTATACATCAACGAGTCTCGCCAGCCGCTCCATGGTATCCTCATCATCGTAATACTGAAAATTGGTATCCGGTCTGTTTCCCTCATGTGTCCTCATAAATGGTGTAAACATCGCCATCTCAGCCCATCTGAGAAACAGCTCCTTTGTACGAGTATTATCAAAAAGCGATGTATAGCCTCCAATATCACTATGCGTGAGCCCACATCCCATCATTCCTGCACTAAGTGCTCCGCAGATAACAGATGCGAGTCCATCATGTATTGTAAAGTCAACAGACTGATCGCCGGCCCACAGCAATGTGCAGTATTTCTGGCTTCCTGCACCTCCGGCACGCATGAAGTAAACCACATCTCCAAGCTTTCCTGACTCTTTTACTGCCTCATAGTTACACTTTGCCCATAGCACCGGCCAGTGATTGTGCTCAATCATAGGTGATTTACCGCTGTATAAGCATATATCATCTGTAGGCAGATACTCTCCAAAGTCTGCCATCCAGCCATCAATGCCTATACCAAGTGTGTATTCTTTAATAATATCCTTAAACCACTCGAATGCCTCCGGATTTGTGAGATCCACAACTCCACAATAAAATTCACCAAAATCCACGAGATAATCACTGCCATCTGCCTTTGTTGCAAAATAGCCTTTTTCCTTGCCTTCCTTATAGAGCTCACCATCATTTACCAGATATGGATTAACATATCCCAAAAATTTTATGCCCTTTGCATTTATCTCTTTAATCTTCTTTGGCAGATCCGGATACATTTCCTTGTGGTATTTCCAGTCCCATTGGAGTCTCTTTCCGAATGATGTCACTCTCTTTCCGCACCAATCCTGGCACCATATGCCAGCTACCTTGATGTTCCTATCAAGGGTCTTATCAAGCAATCCAAATGACCTTTCATTTCCACCCTGAACACCGATTATGAGACCATTGTATACCCAATCCGGGAGCTTTGGCTGTCTTCCAAAATATGTTGTGATTCTCTCAAGCAGTTTGAGATATGTATCAGCACACTCTATGCGGATCTGCTTAGGCACCTCCCATATCTGCAGCTCATGAAAGCTGTCATTTCTGAAATCAAAATCAGCATATGCTGTTGAATCCACATGCAGATAATATTTATTTGTGGAAACAAAGGTTGGCTGTGGATAATTTGTGTTGTAATAGTCTCCTCCAGCTTTATTTTCTACATCCGAACGCCATGTAACGTAAGTTGTCTTATCACGTCCGACACCTGGTTCAGATGTCCAGATAGGAAAATTTCTTCCACGCAGATTAAAGTAAGACATCTGCTCACCGCAGCCATAGCATTTTTCCTCTTTATCCGCGGCTACCCTAAACCAGAATCGGTTAATCCTGTCATCCTTTTGTTCAAAATCAATGGTACACAGATTTTCGTCACATTTAATTTTCGCAATGATATAGCTTTCAAAGCATAGTCTGACTGTATCAGCTGTCTGAATCACATCTGTGAGCTTTAGTGGAAAACGCTCGGTAACATAATCTGTTATCTTGAAGTTACCTCTGTACATATCAACATCTTCCTGTCCTACTCCGACATAAATCATCGGTCTTTCTTTGCTATGCTCCAGAATCCTTTTTTCTCCCACAAAAAGCTGAAATTCATTATCATTTACTTTAATCTGCATTTAATAACCTCCCTAAGCTGTCTTTTTACGCTTGTTCATCTCTTTCACAATCAGAACAATTGTCTCAATCACAAATATTGCTGTTACAATAGCAATTCTTACTACATTTTTGTTCTCTGTTGCAATTCCTGCAGGCGAGAAAATGAAATACTCATATACCAGGAATGAAACAAGCCAGATTGCAAAAGCATTTTTATGCTTCCATGCTGTCATATCATAGCCATCATTTCTTGAAGCACTCTTGTCAAATACCTTTGTATTTGGTGCAATCTTGCTGCATACAAAGATGATTACAAGCATGATAACAAATGAGATAGCGTATATATACATATAATTAATTCCACTAACAGCATTTGTGAATGGTGTGTCAATATGTGGGAAGATAAACTTGTAGCATGCGTAAAATGCAATATGGAATATTGTTGCACATATTGCTCCAAGCTTAGAGCCCTTCTTTGAGAACATTCCTACAAGCACCATTGTAATGATAGGAATATTATAAAAACCTGTAAAGCTTCGTCCGAAATCATAAAGTCCTGTGCTAAGCACATCAAGGAATGGTGTAAAGATAATGGCAAATGCTGCAAAGCCCCATCCAATTTTCTTTGCAAGTTTTACTGTAGCTTCCTCTGAGAGATTTGGGTTAAAAATCGGCTTATAAATATCAATCATAAATACGGTACTAGCTGCATTGAGAAATGAATTATAAGTTGAGATAATTGATCCAAACAATGCTGCACAAAACAGTCCTACAACCGGCCATGGCAATGACCTAGCTACAAGTGAAGGATATGCAAAATCCTTGCTTGTAAGACCTGGTACAAGTCTTGCTGCGATTACTCCGGGAATAACAAGAAGTAACGGTACCATCATCTTTAAAAAGCCTGAAAGTAAAACTCCCTTTTGTCCTTCCTTTAAGTTTTCAGCACCAAGTGCTCTCTGAATAAGTACTTGGTTAGTACCCCAGTAAAACAGATTTGCAAGCAGCATACCTGTAAAAATACATGCAAATGGTACAGGATCATTCTTTCCACCAATCGCATTGAGCTTTGCCGGTTCATATGTAATAACATCCTTCACACCGACAATAAATCCACCTCCGCTTAATTTTCCAACAGCTATAAAACCAAATACGACTACAAGCACTGAGCCTAAAACAAGTAAAATTCCATTGATTGTGTCTGATACAGCTACTGCTCTCATACCTCCAAGTACGGCATATAGTGCACCAATAATACCTACAAGCACTATAAGAATTGTAAGTGCCATACCCTCGCTGATTCCAAATACTGTAGCAAAATCAAAAATCTGCTCAAATGCTATAGCGCCTGCGTACAGACATACAGGAATTCCGATTACTAAATATCCAATAAGAAATAGGATAGAAACCATACGGCGTACACCAACGCCATACCTCTCCTCCATAAACTCCTGCAGCGTTGTATATCCTTTTCTAAGATACATCGGCAAAAACACAAAAGCCATAATAATTGTGGCTATAACCGCTGTTGCTTCCCATGCCATGCCTGACATATTAGCTGCATATGACTGTCCCGACAAACCTACCAGATTTTCTGCCGACAGATTCGTAAGCAGCATTGAGCCTGCAATGAAAAAACCTCCAAGTCCATTTCCGGCAAGGAAATAACCCTTTGCCGTTTTCTGGTCATCGCTATTCTTCACTATCTTTCCTGAAATAATTCCAACCAGTGCTGTGAAAAGCACAAATGTCACCAAAGTAAATACTAAATGCTCCATAAAATCCTCCAATTTAATAGAAAAAATATACATCGATTTGTTGAAACTAACTATTCACATTCAATCTCTCACATGATATACTTTTTCTGAAAATTATTTCCCACGCAACCGAAAGTACAGTAATATGTCCAGTATTCAGTCTTTCGGTCACGTGGTTTTTTTAATAATAAAGTTCCTTATTCTCTCCAAGCAATCCAGGATATGCCCCTTGTTTTATCAATGGTTCTCTATCGGGATGTGCTATTACCCACTTATTTCTTTGCAAAAGCAGTCTCTCTTCTCCTATAGCAGCTTCATCTGTCCCTCCATTATTGAGTGGTGTATTGGTTCCCCTTGGAAGAATCACAACATCCTTAAATCCAATATCTGACACCCTGCATGGTGATAGATGAAGTGTCGTCTGGTACATCTCTATTGCTGTACCCTTTTCCACAAAAAATACCTTTGCATCTTCAATACGGTATGTATTGTCTTTTATCTCCCAGGTATGTCCCAGCACCAGCATAAAGTCAGTTACCGCTATATTGATTTCGCTGCCCTTATGGTACTCAAAACCATTGTATGTGGTGTTTCTGCCATTACAGTAGCCTATCTGTATAGGCATCTCTCCATATATACGATTTTTAAAAAACTCTGCTATATGTGTACGTTCAAGCTCTTCTACTGAAGCCACATATATATTTCCTTTCTCAGGAATTACAGTATTTTGTTCCATAAATGAGATAAGTTCGTTGCAATTGATATTTGAAATCACCCTTCCGTAGGTTTCAAAACATGGATCAGTGACACTGTATATAGTCACAGAATTTTTTTCATTCAAATGTTTTAACATATTTCCCCCACTTATCTTTGCATTGCCTTGACAGCCTTTATAGTAGCGCAGAAATCTTCTTTTCCAAAGCCAAGTTCCATTGCCTTGTCATATACCTGCTTTGCAGCGTTTTCTCCTTGAAGCTTTAATCCACTCTCCTTTGCCATATTCATGCAGATATTCACATCCTTGTACATGTTTTCAATCGAAAAGGCAGTGGTGTAATCCTCATTTTTGATTGGCACATTTTTGGAATCCAGATAAAAGTTCTGTCCACCGCCATATGAGATAGCTGTAGTATAGCTTTCTATATCTATTCCATATGCCCTTGCAAGTGTCAGTGTCTCATTTACACCATTTTGAATCTGTGATACAAGCGCGTTATGGCAGATTTTCATGACCAGACCTTTTCCGTTTCCACCCATCCTGATGATATTTTCTCCCATATAGGAAAGAATCGGCATAGCCTTCTCACATGCTTTTTCATCTCCACCGACATATATTCCGAGCTTTCCTGCAATAGCAGCAGGCTTCGATTTCACAACCGGTGCGTCCACAAACTCTGCGCCCGTCTTCTTTACCATTTCAGAAATCTCCACAGAAACAGATGGATCTATCGTGCTCATATCAATACAGAGCTTTGTATCATCAAGTGCCGGTAAAACCTCCTTATAAACAGCCATCGAATGCTCTGACTTTGGAACCATTGATATAATTACGTCTGATTTTTCTGCCAGCTTAAGCGAACTGCTGCAGCCGATTGCACCCTTGCTCTCCAATAGCTCTACCTTCTCCTTTACGAAATCAAATACATATACCTCATCATCATGCTTCTTCACTATATTCTCACTCATGGACTCCCCCATGATTCCGAGTCCTACAAATCCAATTTTCATTGCCTACAAACACCTCCCTGTTTCATCTATTCTGTAACTGTATTATCCCATGCATTCTGGAATGTCTCAAGTCCCTGTCTGGTATATGCATGTTTGATACTGTCCTTGTATACTGCAAGGCCTGTTGTAACGATATCTGCTCCTGCAACCGCACAGTCTACAATCTGCTTAGGTGTACGGATAGCCGCACAGATAATCTGTGTCTTTCCCTTATATCCGTAATTGTCATAGATATCTGAAATAGCCTGAATGTACGCTTTACAATCCTCTCCATTTGCCTCTTTCCAGCCGATGAAAGGTGAAACAAAAAGCGAATTATTCTTTGCCGGCAGAATAGCCTGTGCTGGTGAGAATACGAGTGTCACATTTGTTCTGATTCCCTCTGCCTCGAGTCTTCTTGCTGCCTGAATACCGGCCTCTGTGCACGGAATCTTGATAACAAAGTTGCTGCAGATAGCTGAAATCTTTCTTGCCTCTGCTACCATCTCATCTGCATCATCAAGGTGTGGGTTGATTTCAACGGAAATAGGGAATTTCTCGTATCCCTCGATTCCTTCCGCCTTAACCCAGTCTGCCATCTCACTGATTACAGTAAGGAAAGGCTTTCCGCTTACCATTATGTGGCGTGGATTTGTTGTCACTCCATCAATACCAAATGTATGGTAGGCCTCCTTGATTTCTTCGATTTTTGCACTGTCCAGAAAATACTTCATGATTGCTTCCTCCTTGATAGTTAGTTAAATTTGTTAATTAATTGTTGTAAAAAATATAAGCCGTTATGTTTTTCTCTTGGCTTCTGTTTGTATTATATTACTATAGCATTGACTTTTCAATAGTATATAACGTTGCAAAAGCATTTTCAGCTATTTGTTTAAATTTATTAATCATTTTTTGTGCAATATGCAATAGCCATAAAAAATAAGCAGATAAAACTACTTTTTATTATAAAAAACCACCCGGAACTTTTTTTGCGTTCCGAGCGGTTTTTTAGTTAATCCTGTGATTGTACAGCTCTATCCTTATATGTCAGCTATTATTATCTACTTGCTACAGCTCTTCCTCTACCATGCTCTTCTCTCTGTTGAACGCATCATAGATACATGGAATTACTATAAGCGTAAGGATGGTTCCGTATACGAGACCTCCTATTATTGCGATTGCCATCGGCCTTATCATATCTGAGCCATCTCCGATACCTATCGCCGATGTAAACATTGCGAGTATGGTGGTCATCGCTGTCATCAGTATTGGACGAAGCCTTGTACGGCCTGCGTCTATGATTGCCTCATGCTTGCTCATGCCCTCTCTCCTGGCCTGATTGATGTAATCAATGAGCACGATTCCATTATTTACAATGAGACCTGCCAGCATGATAAAGCCAAGCATTGATATGATTCCGAGCTCATTTCCCGTGATGAAAAGAGCTATAAAGCCTCCTGTAAACGCAAGAGGTATACAGAACATGATAATAAACGGTGAAAGCAATGACTGGAACTGCGCCACCATGATAAGATAGATAAATATCACTGCAAGCACAAGCATAAGTACAAGCTGACTCATTGACTCATTTATTGTCTCATCCTCGCCCTCCATATCTATTGAATAGCCATCAGGAATACTAAGTTTATTAATTTTTGATTTAATTTTATCGCTTAGTAATGTTACATTATGGTTTTCATCAACCGCACCTGATACTGTAATATATCTTGTCTGAGCATCTCGATGAATGGTACTTAGTGTCTGTTCCTGCGAAATAGTGCAGATATCACTGAGCGGAATCTCCTTTTCACTGCCATCATTATCCTTATAGGTAAATGTAAGGTTTTTGATGTCGTCCACAGTCACATCAGACTGCTCTGCGGATTGTAGGTATACCTCATAGTCCTTTATGTCTGTCGTAATGGTTGTTGCGCTCTTTTGAGATGATATCTCACCGGATACGAGCTGGTATACCTGAGCCACCGTATAGCCATACTTTGCTGCTTTTTCCTTATCCACAGTTATCTTAAGCTCATTGATTGTATCGCCAAGACCGTCATCTATATCTGTCACGCCCTTTGTGTCCTTAAGGATATCTGCCACATCACCTGCAAGCTTCTGCAGCTTGTCTATATCATTACCCTTAATCCTGACAGAGAGACCACTTCCGAAAAACTCTGATGAGTCCATAGCCTGCGAAGATGCTGTTACCTTGCAGTCCAGATTCTTTGTGCGTTTTTCAATTTCATCTATTACCTTATCCGATGAAACATCCGACTTCTCATCAAGCAATATATACATGCTCACGCTGTCGCTTCCTGAGCTCATCAGGTTCATGGTCGAGCTGCCGCCTGCTGTAGCTCCTATTGTGTCTATTCCCTTTATATCAGAGATTTTGTCCATAACCTTATCAGACAGCTCTGTAAGCTGCTTGAAGTCAAGCTTTTCGTCATCCTTTGCCTCTATGGTAAGTGAAATCTGATTTGACTCCATGTCCATATCCATAAATGTCATTCCCCTTGACATGCAAAGTGCGCCACTGCCGACTAAAAGCACTACTGCCGCAATAAATACCACCGGCTTAAATCTAAGACATGTGCCGAGCACATTTCCATACCAATCCTTAAAACGGTCAAACCATGGATGCTTTATATCCTTCGTCTTTTTGAGCATGCCTGAAGCAATTGCCGGTACAAATGTGAGTGCCACTACAAGAGATGCCATAAGAGTAAACGCTACCGTAAGTGCCAGGTCTACAAAGAGCTGTCTCGTGATTCCATCAGTAAAAATGATTGGCGCGTACACACTTACCGTGGTAAGTGTAGAGGCAAAAATGGCTCCTGCCACCTGATTTGCACCCTCAACAGCCGCCTTCTTTACCGAATATCCCTCCCCCCTTAATCTGTAGATATTCTCGATTACTACAATTGAATTATCCACCAGCATTCCTATTCCAAGCACAAGTCCCGACATTGAAATGATATTTAAGGTGATATCCGTAAAATACATAAGCACCACTGCCACAACAACCGATAGCGGTATAGATGCTGCGATAACAAGTGTTGGCTTTATATCCTTTAAGAACAAAAGCAGTACGAAAATGGCAAGTATTGCTCCCACTATCATATTCTGCATCACACTTTTTACAACCATGTCGATGTATACGCCCTGATTCATGAGCACTGTGGTGTGTAATCCGTCATTTTCCTTTTCCAGCGAATCAAGCTTGTCTAAAAGACGGTCTGTGACGTCTCCTGTAGAGTAGCCGGTCTGCTTCTCCATGGAGAGCATTATTCCGGGATTACCGTTGACTATCGCATATGTCTCATCCGAGTTGTCAGTCATCTCAACATCTGCCACATCACCGACATGAATAGGAGCTATTCCATCAAGCTTCATATCCATGAGCACAAGATTTGTTAAATCCTCAATTGATTTTACCTCATCTCCCACCTGTACTATGTACTGCGTGCCATTTGAATCATTTACATAGCCTGCAGGCATATCAAAATTCTGAGCGACGAGCAGCTGCGAGAGCGAGTCGATTGTTAAAACTGCATTTAAGTTTGACTTGTCAAGTGCATCATCCTTACTCTTTTCAAGTTCCTTCTTTGAGCTGTCAAGAGATGCCGCTGCTGTTGCAAGCTGTGCCGACTGCTGTCCTATGCTTATAGAGCTGATGGCTGCCTGACTGTTTAGATTATCATAGGCATCTAAAAGTGCTGTCTCTCCTTGTGCTATCTGGTCAAGCCCGCTTTGGCACTGCTCTATACCTGTATTCACCTGAATGAGAGTCTGTGCTATCGCTGATGCTGCCGCAGGCAGATCATCTGCTGTGTTTACCTTGATTCCAAGCGCCGAGAGACCTGAAAACTGTGTTGCAATCTGCTTATTAACCTGCTCAAGCTGCGCTTTGAGTGCTGTGCCCGCTTCACCCGGTGCATTTGCGCCCTCTTTGAGTGACGGAATTGTCTTTGTATATGTATCACTATTCATGAAGTCTGAAAGAGCTGACTGAATTGTTTCGAGCTGGCTCTTCTGCTCATTTAAGCTTGAAAGTGTGCTCTCTAGCTGAGTCTTCTGCTCTGCAAGCTTTGCCTTTTGCTCCTTTAGCGTATCCACTCCCGCGCTCATCTTATCCGATGCAGATGTGATTGCGTTTTGTCCGCTCTCTATCTTTGCGCTTGCATCATCCATCTGACTTTTTGCATCGTCAAATTTCTTTGAAACGGCATTATTTATTTTCTCATTGAGCGCATCTATCTTGGCCTGATTCATCGTGACCTGTATCTGCTCGGTGAGCTCACCTGTTGCAGTCACTGATGCGACTCCTTCTGTGCTCTCAATTGCAGGCTTTAGTGTGTTTTCCACAAAGTCTGTGATTTCCGACTTGCTTTTCCCATCCATATCCACAGCAGTCATCATGATTGGAAGCATGTCCGGATTTATCTTCATAATGGTCGGAGTACCCACTCCATCCTTCCAGCCAGCCTTGACCTGATCTATTTTCTGCTGCATCTCTATCACTACAGAATCCATGTTGGCATTCTGCTCATACTCGCATGTCACCAGCGAATAGCTGTTATATGACATTGAGCTTACGTTTTTGATATTGGACGTAGTTGCCATAGCTGCTTCAAGTGGCGCGGTGACATCGCTCTCCACCTCCTGTGGACTTGCTCCCATATCTGTTGTCACGATAAGTGCATACTGAAAGCTCATATCCGGCAGCAGATCTGTCGTCATCCTGCCAAGCGATACAACACCGAGTACTATTACCAGCAGTACTCCTACAAGTACAGTAAAAGGCTTTTTTACACTATATCTGGATATCATCTGACCCCTCCTTCTTCTTTTCTTTGATAATGTCCTGCCTTAGTTTGATAGACAATGTGATTACTGCGATTTTCACAATAAATTTAATTCGCTGTTATACTTTTATTATACAATGTGTCGGATTGCAACTCAATTGGTTTATACTTTTTTAAGAGATTTTGACAATAAAAAGACACCCAATTATACGATTAATATAATTCGATGTCCTTAAATATCTTTTAATATCTTTTAATATCTTTTATTTATTTCTGCTTCAAATGCCCTCTTCCTCAATCTCATCCTCATCATCATTGATACCTGCAACAGCACTTGTAACGGCTCCGATTACAGCGACAAGCGCAAAGATGATAACTAAAAAAATAACTATAAAGAATGCTACTAAAAAACCTGTATCTGTCATATAATTTACCCCCATAGCTGTCTCACAGCTTCTTTAAAATATAGTTTTAGTTTAACACACTTGTCTGTAAATAACAATATCGTAAAGGGCTAAATTATTGACTAAATATTGACTAAAATATTGATTTATGAAATTGATCAGTCCTTGATCTGCATACCGTTTGCATCCATATGATAGCCTTCAGTCATGATCAGCTTTGATACTGGAACTATCTCATAGCCCATACCCTGCAGCTTTGTGAGCATCTCATCGAGTGCCTGCGAGGTGTATTTTGCGCCTAGATGGCAGAGTATTATCGAGCCACAATCCAGGCTTTTGTGATTGCACACTGTATCTATGATGTTTTGCACACCATAGTTTTTCCAGTCGAGTGAATCCACATCCCACTGGATTGGATAATAGTCACAGCCATACACTGTGTCAATCAGTTCATTGTTGTACGAGCCGTATGGCGGTCTGAATACCTTCATATCCTTTCCGGTCAGCTCCTTGACCTTTTTGTGCACATCCATTATCTCCGTCTTCATCTCGCCTGCCGTGATTGTTGCCATATCATAGTGGTGCTCACTGTGATTTCCGGGCTCATGCCCTTTTTCAACCAGCGTCTTTACACATTCAGGGTTATCACTCACAAACCCTCCTGTCATAAAAAATGTAGCCTTTACGTTGTGCTTGTCAAGTGTCTCCATCATACTGTCAAAATCCTCTGCTCCCCAGGCACAGTCAAATGAAAGGGCTATCTTTTTTTCTGTTGTCTGAACCGAATATACAGGCAGCTTTCTGTCCCCGAACTGACTCACAGCACTGCTAAGTGTCTCCATCACCTCTATATTTTTCAGCTGTGATATGTCATACTCTCTGCCATATAAAGCGCCTGTAATAAGAAGCGCCGACAGCAGCACTCCAAAAAGGAATCTGTGTCGGCGTTTCTTTCGTTTTGTCCCATTATGTAGTTTTGTATTTTGCATGTATGCTCTGTATTCACTCATGCTATATACTATTCTTTATTATCACAAATTATGAATAATGAAATAACTCTATTTCAGTTCTTCTGCCCTTCCGATAAACTCAAGCACTACCTCAATCGACTGATGCGCAGCCTTCTCCGCAAAGGTCTGGTAGTCTGTCTCGCCGCCGTCGCCGTCTGATATTGAGCGAAGAATGGCAAATGGCACCTTGTTCACATAGCACACATGACCTATGCTGCCGCCCTCCATCTCTGCTGCGATTGCATCAAAGGTATTCGAAATATAATCC
>ULMT01025667.1_pt1 | contig 15079 bp, 10 predicted proteins | sample 1951731 | NCBI WGS metagenome assembly ULMT01 (sample SAMEA4835558, study PRJEB28245) | human gut metagenome | biome: gut microbiome; material: fecal sample | place: Denmark | collected 2008
TTTCCCTGTTTGTCAGAAGATCCGGCAGCTTTTTCTTTATTAGCTTTCATTCCGGCTTCCATTTTCTTCAATGCTTCCGGACTTGCTCCCATAGACTTAGCCATTTCCATTGCTTTTTCAGGATCCATGTTGGCGCCCATTTTCTTCATGGCCTCTTTCATGCTTTCGGGCATTTGACCATGAGGAGAACCCTCTTTGGAGACAGATGCCGGATGTCCTTTACCTGCTTTCTTTTCGTCGGATTGTTCACTCTTTGCCGATGCAGCCATCATCATTGCCATCATACCTTTCGGAGCATTGCGGTCTGCCTCTATTTGACGAGCCTTGGCTAGTTCCTGTGCGGTGATACCGGCTGTACGACAAATTAGTTCATCTGTGGCCAGTGCAGGATTAGCGAGCAACTTTTCTACCAGATGGCGAGCAGGAGTCAAGTACTGTTGTGTAAAGAGGCTGCGGTGCTTGCTAACGGCATCTGTCGCTTTACCACGTTGCTTGTCAAGAGCCAGCAGGCTGTATGCGATAGGTTCTGTAGCCATTGCATAGACGGAAGAAGTGATCCGTTCCGCTTCATAAGGAACTCCCATTGTGTAGAGTTGTCCGGTGATTTTCTCGGTAGCCAGTTCTTCTGCGAAGTTTTCTACACGGGCGATTTCATCTTCCGTATATGGTTTGTTGGCAATGCTGTCCAAACCTAAATCACGGTGAATTCCCATTTTCACAGTCAGCGTTTTGACAGCTAATGATTCCTGATCTTTATTCTCTTTGTGAGAGTTATTGTAAATCTTGATTTTTTCCATCAGCTCCCGATAAATACCACGCACACTGCTTTCAAGGAAAGGAGGAGTGAGGTACGACTGTATGGTGGCATACGAACGGCGTTTAGCCATCATTCCTTCACCAACATTACCAATAGAGTAGATATAGAAGTGCGGAACTGCTCCAACCAGGCGATCCGGCCAGTCGTTGCTGCACAATGCCACTTGTTTTCTGGGAGTAAATTCAAGACTTCCATGTGTACCGAAATGGATCAGTGCGTCAGCCTTGAAACCATGTTGCATCCATAGATAGGAAGCAATATAAGTATGAGGAGGAGCCATATTAGTGCCATGAATCACTTGGAAGGAGTTGTCCCCGCTTCCGGCAGCATTTTGTGGCATTAAGACTACATTCCCGAATTGCAGACGGGCAATACCCAATTTACCGTCGTTAGTCGCCATATAGTTGCCGGGGAATTCGCCGAAAGCATCCACCACTTCCTGATATTTTTCAGGGCGGAGTGACTCTTTCACCCAACTTTCATATTGATCTTTGGTGATAAGTTCGGGATGTCCTTTTTGCATAAAGTCATTAAAGGCTCCCTCTGCGTAAGAGTTGAACACAGCGCCTTGAGCCTGTATCATTTTACCCAGTTTTTCAGCATTTGCAGGCAGACCGGATATGTTGTATCCTTCCTGTTTCATGCGGACCAGAAGATTGTATAGGGAAGGAACCACCTCCATACCGGCAGCGGTCAATGCATTTTGCCCCGGACCTTTATAATAGTAGATAGCTACCTTCTTCTCGCTGTTCGGCTTAGTATTCAGATTCAAATAATTATTGATTGTGGATACGAAAGTCTTCAAGCGTTCGGGTACTGCATACGAATGGCGCAATCCTTCTTCATCCTCATATTGTGCAAAGAGAGCGAAAGGACGGATGGCACCGTCGATTTCCGGAGTCACGATACTTTGTGACATAAATCCTCCTGCCATTCCCATCGGATCTTTCTCCCATTCGTCTACCAGGCTGTTGATGGTGAGCGGAGCAAACAAGAGGATATTCTTAGCTTTCAGATAATCCACCATTTTGTCTCCCATGCGTCCGTGTGCCATGTTGATGATTGCGTCTGGCTGCACTTCGTCAATAAATGACATGAATTTCGTCATTGACTGAACCGGATAAACATTGTAACCTTCTTTTTCAAGAGCCTCAATAAGTCCGGTGGCATCAGCCATTTGTCCGGTTATCATGATTTTACGTGCTCCTTCTTTATAAAGACGGTTGTCCTTCATGAATTTCTCATAATTTGCCACGGTGAGGAACTCCAGTTCATCATCCGGGTTGGTGAGTCCGGCGTGATAGAGCATGTCGCTGGGTCTTTCTGCCGGGTCTTCCACTTCCGGTATGGAAGAGATTTTACCGTCAATAGCTTTACGGATATAATTCAGCATATTCCGGTAGTTGGTCTTTCCTCCGTTGGTCAGATAACCTCGTATCAGATTCTGTTGTACGCTGTCCAGATTACAAATGTTGTTGGCCGGGTTGGTAGCCATGGAAGTATATACAGGAATACCTTTGTCGGCAGCCTGTTGTATTTGTTGACGTTGTTCCTCGACGATACGCAGACCCATTCCGTTGATGAATACCATGTCGTAACCGGTCAGACGGTCGAGGTTGTCGAGCGATACTTCACTGAGTTTGATGGATAAATTGTCGTTGGCTTTCGATATACTTCCCTGCTGTATGGTCTGGAAGTTGATGAAAGCAATCTTTGTAGGACTGAACCAGATATTCCATACGGACATCCCTATCAGAGCTGCAGCAACGGTGCATACACCTAAGATGATTTTACTTTTCTTTTTCATTTCTCTTATTTTTAGCTTTGTATGTAGTTTTATCTTTTCTATTTTCTGAAGAACCTGTCTACGTCTAATGCAAGTCCGATGGAGAAGTTGGTTCCCCGGGTATAAGGAGAGTTTGCATCATAATAGCTTGGAACATAATTAAATATGTTGTTGACGGCCATATTCAGGCTGACTCCTTTCCAGATCCCTTGTGTCAACGTCAGGTTCCACATCGTATATCCCGGATAAGTCACTCCGGTAGTCCCTTCATCCGGATTATTGCCCACATATTTATTGGTTTCTACTTTGGATAACGCACGTCCGTTCAGGGAAAGATTGAATTGATAATTATCCCATGATTTGCCGTATTCGATACGTGCGGTCGCTGAATGTGGGCGGGTACTGGAGAATTTCATTTGTCCGTCGCGCATAAACTCGTGGAGGTATCCGTAAGAAACACGTATTCCCAGACCACAAGGATATTTGGCGGAGGCGTTGATATCCACACCGGCGATGTCTACTTTCTCTGTATTGATATATAGCTGTGCCCATCTTCCGTCAGTGTCGCGGAATGAAGTCAGGTCGATCCGGTCATTGACAAGGTTGTAATATCCTGAAACGGTAAAATTGTAACGGTTCTTGGTATATTCCGCCGAGAGCGAGAAGTTGTGGCTCGTCTCCGATTTCAGGTCGGGATTACCATAAATCATCATGGCATTTGCCATGTCGAAGTTCATATACATTTCTTTGAGGGTAGGAGAGCGGAATCCCTGTGAGTATGAGCCACGGAGGGAGCAGTTGGCTATTTTGTACATCAGTCCGATGTGCGGAGATATATGACGTACGTTAGATTGTGAGAAATAGTCGAAACGTACCCCGCTGATTACGTTGAAATGTTCGGTCGGGTTCCAGTCGAACTGTCCGAATGCATCTGCCGAGTGCATGGTATAACTTCCATTGTTGGTAAATTGATAAGACAATAGATAGTCACGCATATAATCTCCTCCTACGGTCAGAATGTTTTTATCGTTGAAGGTGTAATTGTAGAGTGCGCGTACGCTATGTTGCACATTGCTGTAATCGCGGACATCGTATTTGTATGAGGTCAGATAATCACTTTTATCATATTGGTCGAATGTATAGGCAACTTCCAGATTACTCATGATGTTGAAATCATAGTTGGCTTTCAGACCTCCGCTGAAATCACGATAACGGTCTTTGCTGTCTCCGATCTTATCCCGTTCGCGGAAATAATAACCTCCGCGTGCAGTCAGTTTCAACTGTTCAATCGGTCTGTAAACAAGACGTTCCTTCACATTCCATGTGCGGTTTCCGAAGATGGTTGTCACATCTCCTTCCGGTACGTCGTAAGAATCGGACATTGTATGTTGCACATTCGTCTGGCTGTTGAATTTACCGGCTTTGAAACTGAAAGTTCCGCCATATCGTTGGTCGTTATGTTCACCGAAGCGGCTGTTTACATTTAAATTCCATGGGTCCTCGGAATCACGGGTGATGATGTTGATTACGCCACCTACTGCACTGGAACCATAGAGAGTAGAGGCAGCCCCTTTTACAATTTCTACCCGTTCCACGTTATCGAGGTTCAATCGGTTGTAGTCGACGTTGTTTAAAGTTTCCCCTGCCAGACGTTCGCCATCTACCAGGAAGAGTACAGAGTTTCCTCCGAATCCCTGCATATTGATAGAAACCTGCTGATCCATTGAATAGGAAAATTCAATGCCCGGCAGTTCCGATTGTAATAATTGTCCTACGTTGGTTGCATCTACCTTCTTAATATCGTCTGCTGTGATTACACGAGTGATGATAGGAGCATCTTTCAGTAATTTGGGAGTACGTGTACCTGTGACAACCACTGTTCCCAGGTCAAACTGATCTTCCGATAAGCGGAAACTTAGTCTTTTCTCTTTCCCTACAGTCAGTCTTTTTTCTTGTGGCTGATAGCCTACATACGAGGCGGTGATGAGGTATGTACCGGTTCCGGGGAGTTGTAATGTATATGTGCCGTCGACGGATGTGACGGCTCCGGTTCCTTTACCTTTGATGGAAATCGTTGCACCGGGGAGAGGTTCCCCTTCTGTATCAGTTACACGTCCGCTGATGTGATAAGTTGAGTGTTGTGCTAATGTGGTGCAAGTTGCTATAAATGAAAAAAGCAATAATGATATTATAAATGTAGGTTTCATTCTTGTTGATTGGTTTCATTGTTGTTGTCCTCGAACTCAAGCGGATACTGGAAATTGAAGTCAATATATCCTTTTATACCTCTGGCATTCATGTAGTTGGTAAAACGGATCGCTGCGTATGTATTGTCTTTCAAACGTATCAAAAAAACTTGGTTTGACATGGTGTATACCGGAGGCATCGTTGCGGTATTAACGTCCAGCCAGCTGGAAAGAACAGCATTACGGTAAGACTCTGTGTAGATAATGTTTCCGTCCATCATGCCCGACATGTCAATGGCTATTTTATCGGTTGTCCATTCATCTTCTACAAAATCTTCCGCTTTAGGCAGTTTACCTGTTGCTTTAAACTCGTCGATACTTGTGTAAGTTGTTTTGTAGGCAGCACCCTCGTTGGTTTTTATATCATAACGATGAATAGCGAAATCCCACTTGTCAGGAATTTGACTCTCATATTCCTCTCCGATTTTAACGGTAGTAACCGTACGTTCCGAGAGGTTAATGTAGGCCCATTCTGTATATTCAACAGTCTTGACTTGTGAAAAGCTATTTTCCTTGATTTCCATCTCCGTTTCGATGGGGGCATCATAAATATTTTCAAATATTCCATTACAAGCAGAGAGCGACATTGCCGCTCCCAGTACTATAGTATATTTGAAAATAGCGTTCCTGCTTCTTTTCATTGCTATTTAATCGTTTATTGTGCGCTACTTTGAGTATTACTTCCCGTAAATTCTGCTGTAATTGGCATTGGCATACTTCCCGGTGAGAAAACGATACTAACAGTGGCTGTTCCGTCTGCATTAATTGTACCGTTCAGACTTGTGCCGTTAATAGCAAGAGCTTCACCTGTAGTTTTTTGGGTATCTGCTTCAAAGGCACCCAGACTGAGCGAGTAACTACCATTGTTTGCTTTAGTAACATTGACTCTGGTAACAGTGAATTTTTCAAAGTTACTCATTGAACCTCCTGCATTATTAAACCCGCTGATTGTAACATTTACGGTACTACCTGTTGGGTTTTCAATCTTTACTTGGCAATCTGTAGTAGAGCCAACTTCTCCTCCTTGTACCTTAAGGCTCAAATTAGTTTGGTATTTATAAGTGTCTTTTATATAATAACCAACAGGAGTTTCTCCTTGTATGAAATCAATCTCCATTTTTCCCATAGGTACAGGAATATCAACATTGGCTTTCAAACTTAACACTTTAGAACCATCTACACTACCTTCTAATGTGTAGTCGTAGCTACCGCCTGTGCTGCCGCCCATAGACATGGCAACTTCACCGGAACCGCTGAAAGACTTATTAGAAGAAAGTTTTAAATTATTCAGAGTGAAATCTCCAGATCCGGATTTATATACCAAATTGATGGTACCATCTTCGTTGGCAGTGATTGTTGCTGTGGATTCATCACCCAACAAATAATCAGAGAACATATTGCATGCGCCGACTGAATAACCTTTATAAGCTCCTGCTATTTCTTTGGCAAGGTTAGGTTCATCGTCGTCGTTGTCGCTACAAGAAACGAAAGTAGAAGAAAGAGATAGTGCCATAAGGGCAACCATCCAAAAGTTTAAGATTTTCATACTTAATTTTGATAGATAATGATTAATTAAATTTCCAGCTGCAAAGTTACGGGGATATATATACGGGGGAAATACCTAAAAGAAATGAAAAAATGAGAGGCTTTAATTATATGTAGGTATTGGGAGGAGTGGATTAACTCGTTATTTTTGCAGTCTTTTACTAAATTGATGATTAAAAAATTAAAATGAGAAGAAAATGAAAGGCGGCTACAGTAGAAAAAGTGTATTGACAGGGATTACTTCTTTCCTGATTGTATTGTTTACTATGCCGTTGGGGCATGCATTAATGATTTTTATGGAGCATGTGCTCTCATCCACAGCTCTTCACTATGCGGCTTTCACGATGGGAGCAGTAGGTCTGGTGATGGTGATTATTGGAGTGTTTGCAAAAGGAGATACACGACAGACATTATGGGGATTATTCGGAGGACTACTCTTCTGGACCGGATGGGTAGAGTTTATCTACGTATATTATGCACATCGTTATGAAGTGCAACCATTGCTGAACGCTGCCGGTGAAGTCGTGACAAAACCGGAATATTTAATCATGCCTTCCTCCTTCGGCTTTTGGGTGATGTTTATGCTGATTTACATTTTCAGTATAAAAAGCGGATGCGACTTCTTTACCTATCTTCAAAAAGTCTTTTTCCGTAAGAGTACCACCACGATTGTAGTACGGCCGATGACACGTCATACCTCGATTGTTACTTTTATGGAGTTAAATCTCATCATGTGGACGAGCTATCTCGTGCTACTCTTCTGTTATGATGAGAATTTTGTCGGCGAGCATAGCCCTGTTACTGCTATAGTTGCTTTCGGCTGTCTGGCAGGTTCATTTTTTATGTTTAAACGCCTGTTGAAAATCACTCAATGGGGATATGCCATGCGCTTTTCTATTGCTACGGTAGTAGTGTTCTGGACTTTTGTAGAAGTATTGGGACGCTGGAATATCTTTCATGAAATATGGGTAGAACCAATGGCATATACAACAGAGATGATTACGATACTTTTGGCTTTTTTAGCTCTGTTGGCATTTCTGTTCTACCAGTCTGCTAAAAAGAAGAATAGTCATAACTAAAATATAGAATCAGAAATTATGTTAGAAAAAGGATTGCAATTTATAAAGGAAGTAGTGGTCAAACCGGAAAATCTGGCAGTGGCAATGGGATCGGGTGATCTCCCTGTTCTTGCTACTCCCGCTATGGTAGCATTCATGGAAAATGCAGCTTTGTCTGCTGTTGAAGATCAACTGCCGGAAGGCAATACAACGGTAGGAGCAATGATTCAGACTACACATCTTAAACCCACTGCATTGGGAGACACGGTTCTTGTAACAGCCACACTTCTTGAGGTAGAGGGACGAAAGTTAACATTTTCCGTAGTAGCCTCTGATTCACAGGGTAAAATTGGTGAAGGAACACATATACGTTATGTGGTAGACCGGAATAAGTTTATGGAAAAACTAACCAGTCGTTAATACTGCCAAAAGTGGAAAAGGATGAACTAATCTCCGGGTAAGATGTTTTTTGTATATTAGATATAATAACAATATATAATATGGAACCTCATCATCACCACGAACATAGTCATCGGTTGACATCGCTCAATAAAGCTTTTATCATAGGCATCGCTCTGAATATAACTTTTGTCATAGTAGAATTCGGAGTAGGATTTTATTATAATTCTTTGGGGTTACTTTCCGATGCCGGGCATAATTTGGGTGATGTAGCCAGTCTGGTACTTGCCATGTTGGCCTTCCGGTTGGAGAAAGTTCACCCTAATAGTCGTTACACGTATGGATATAAGAAGAGTACGATACTTGTTTCTTTATTAAATGCAGTTATACTGTTGATTGCTGTTGGCATTATTATTGCCGAGAGCATAGACAAATTATTTCATCCGGTTTCGGTTGATGGTTCCGCTATCGCATGGACAGCTGGGGTGGGAGTGGTCATCAATGCGCTTACTGCATGGCTTTTCATGAAAGATAAAGATAAGGATCTGAATGTGAAGGGGGCCTACTTGCACATGGCAGCAGATACACTGGTATCTGTCGGTGTAGTTGCTTCCGGTATTATTATTACGTATACAGGATGGAGCATCATTGACCCGATTATCGGACTTGGCATTGCTGTTATTATTATTGTCTCTACCTGGGGATTGCTTCATGACAGTCTCCGGTTGTCTTTGGATGGAGTACCAGTGGGGATAGACGCTCAAAAGATACAGCAACTTATCGTGGAACAACCCGGTGTGGAGAATTGCCATCACTTGCATATTTGGGCGTTAAGCACAACGGAAACCGCTCTGACTGCCCACGTTGTCATTGATAATATCACACAGTTGGAGGAAGTGAAACATCATATAAAGGAAGCACTCGAAGAGGCAGGCATTCATCATGCCACTTTGGAGTTTGAAGACGAAAGAGCTACTTGCAGCAACGAATGTTGTGAGGATTAAATAAAATCCGTACCTTCGCGCCCTTAAACTAACTAACCTTTATTTTTATGTTTACTGACTTATTGCATTCCTCTTATTTTTCCCTTTTCCTGATTGTCGCATTAGGGTTTATGCTGGGAAGAATAAAAATCAGAGGATTATCTCTCGATGTGTCGGCAGTTATTTTCATTGCCCTTCTTTTCGGGCATTTTGGTGTTATCATTCCTAAAGAATTAGGAAACTTCGGTTTGGTGCTCTTCATTTTTACCATCGGTATTCAGGCAGGGCCCGGATTCTTCGATTCTTTCCGCAGTAAAGGAAAGACGCTTATTCTCATTACTATGCTTATAATTTGTTCTGCCTGCCTGACCGCAGTCGGGTTGAAGTACGCATTTGATATTGATACACCGAGTATTGTCGGTCTGATTGCCGGTGCGTTGACCAGTACGCCGGGTCTGGCGGTTGCTATTGACAGTACCAATTCTCCTTTGGCATCCATTGCTTACGGTATCGCATATCCGTTTGGAGTAATCGGCGTGATTCTGTTTGTCAAACTGTTACCTAAAATTATGCGGGTAGATTTGAATAAAGAAGCCCGTCGCCTGGAGATAGAACGTCGCGGACAATTTCCAGAACTGACTACTTGTATCTACCGTGTCACCAATTCGCATGTGTTCAACCGTAACCTGATGCAAATTAATGCACGCGGTATGACGGGCGCTGTTATTTCCCGTCTGAAGCACAATGATGAAATATCTATTCCTACAGCCCATACAGTGCTGCGTGAAGGAGACTACATACAAGCCGTAGGTAGCGAAGAATCATTGAATCAGCTTGCTGTGTTAATCGGTAAGAGAGAAGAAGGCGAACTGCCTTTGGATAAAACGCAGGAAATAGAATCTTTACTGTTGACCAAAAAGGACATGATAAATAAACAACTGGGTGATTTGAACTTACAGAAAAATTTTGGTTGTACAGTGACTCGTGTCCGTCGAAGCGGTATTGATTTGTCTCCATCTCCAGATCTCGCTTTGAAGTTTGGTGATAAATTGATGGTTGTCGGTGAGAAAGAAGGACTTAAAGGAGTAGCCCGCCTGCTGGGTAACAATGCGAAGAAACTGTCTGATACGGATTTCTTCCCCATTGCGATGGGTATTGTACTGGGAGTGCTGTTCGGCAAAATAAATATATCTTTCTCTGATAGTCTGTCATTCTCTCCGGGACTGACCGGCGGAGTATTGATGGTAGCCCTTGTGTTGAGTGCGATTGGTAAGACAGGCCCCATCATCTGGTCTATGTCCGGACCTGCCAATCAGTTGTTGCGCCAGTTAGGTCTGCTTCTTTTTCTTGCCGAAGTGGGAACTTCTGCCGGTAAGAATCTGGTAGCCACTTTCCAGGAAAGCGGATTGCTGATGTTCGGAGTAGGAGCTGCCATCACATTGGTACCGATGCTTGTAGCAGCTATTGTCGGACGTCTGGTATTTAAAATCAGTCTGCTCGATTTGCTGGGAACGATAACGGGAGGTATGACGAGTACTCCGGGACTTGCAGCTGCCGATTCAATGGTGGACAGTAACATACCGAGCGTAGCTTACGCAACTGTTTATCCGATTGCCATGGTATTTCTGATTCTGTTTATTCAAATCATAGCTTCGGCAGTATATTAACAGAATTTTGTAGATTCATTGATTGTTAAATAAATAGTTCGTATCTTTGCCGCCTCAAAGAAAAAATGAGGTGAAACGATTGTTATTGAATATTACACGCTACTTCTTACCGATACTGTTTGTGTCGTATCTGGTAAGCTTCACATTCTTTGCCCACGTGCATGTGGTCAATGGCGTGACAATCGTCCATTCACACCCATTTAAGAAAGGGGCGGCACATAAACACTCTACAGTCGAACTGCTACTGATTCATTTTCTGTCTCATTTAACGGCAGACGGTGCAGCCGTAGTTTTTGCTCTTTCCCTTTTTATTCCTTTCTTATTGTATTTGTTGCTCGGCCGTTCGCCGTATGCTCACTATCACTGTCCGTATCATGGGGTAGTGGGACTTAGAGCACCTCCGGCTATTCGTTTCTCCATTCTTTGAATGATGATACCGTACCTTGCATGAGGTAGGGCATTATCTGTCTATCCATGTGAGTACTTATCGAAAACTAATAACAAACGAAAAATGAAGAAATACATCTTTTCGCTTGTCTGCTTGTGCTGCGCATTGTTGCCTGCCCTTGAAGGACAAGCTCATGAATATCCTAATCATCCTGAATTACGTAAGTCAGACGCCAATATCGTTGGCCATATTCTTGATAAAAACACCAAAGAACACTTGCCCTATATAACAGTCGCCTTGAAAGGTACTACCATCGGAACGGTAACCGATGCTACCGGGCATTATTTCTTGAAGAATCTTCCCGAAGGCAATTTTGTGCTCGAAGTTAGTTCGGTGGGGTATAAAACCGTCAGACGGAATGTGACGCTGAAGAAAGGGCGCACATTGGAAGAAGATTTCGAGATAGAAGAAGATGCAGTTGCCTTGGATGGCGTAGTAGTATCTGCCAATCGTAACGAGACTACCCGTCGCCTGGCTCCGACACTGGTGAATGTGGTGGATCTGAAAATCTTTGAGAATACCAATTCTACGACTTTGGCACAAGGATTGAGCTTTCAGCCGGGTGTCCGTGTAGAGTCTAATTGTCAGAATTGCGGCTTCCAGCAAGTGCGTATCAATGGACTGGATGGCCCTTATACGCAAATCCTGCTCGATTCCCGTCCTATTTTTAGTGCACTTTCCGGTGTGTATGGCATCGAGCAGATTCCTGCCAGCATGATAGAACGTGTGGAAGTGATGCGTGGAGGCGGATCTGCTTTGTTCGGCTCGTCTGCTATTGCCGGAACAATCAATATCATTACCAAAGAACCGATGCGCAATTCCGGTATGTTATCGCATACCATTACAGGTATTGGTGATGGCGATGCTTTTGATAACAGTACGGCGCTGAATGCATCACTTGTGACGGACGACCAGCGTGCCGGTTTGTATATCTTCGGTCAGAATCGCCATCGTTCCGCGTATGACCATGATGGTGACGGATATTCTGAAATTCCCAAGATACACGGCCAAACCATCGGTTTCCGTTCATTCCTGAAAACAACGACATATTCGAAACTAACTTTTGAATATCACCACATGGAAGAATTCCGTAGGGGAGGAGACTTGTTGAACCGTCCACCTCACGAAGCGAATGTAGCGGAACAGACCGAACACTCGATCAATGGTGGAGGACTGAAATTTGATTATTTCTCACCTAACGAGAAACATCGTTTCAATGTGTTTGCATCAGCGCAGCATATCAATCGTGACAGCTATTATGGTGGCGGCCAAGATCCGAATGCTTACGGAAACACTACCGACTTAAACTGGATGGCAGGATCGCAATATGTCTATAGTTTCGGAAAATGTATTTTCATGCCTGCTGACCTGACTGCCGGAATAGAATTCAATCAGGATAAACTGGAAGACAATATGTGGGGATACCACCGTACAGTAGACCAAAAAGTGAATATCGGTAGTGCTTTCTTTCAGAATGAATGGAAGAATGAGCATTGGGGATTTCTGATTGGCGGTCGTTTGGATAAACATAACCTGATTGACCATGTGATATTCAGTCCGCGTGCCAATCTGCGTTATAATCCGACGGAAAATATCAATCTTCGTTTCAGCTACTCATCCGGTTTCCGTGCTCCGCAGGCTTTCGACGAGGATTTGCATGTGGAGAATGTAGGCGGTAATGTGGCGATGGTTGAATTGGCCGATAATCTGAAAGAAGAAAGATCACAGAGCTTGAGTGCTTCGGCAGATATTTATCATCGTTTTGGTGCGTTTCAGGTTAACTTTTTGGTAGAAGGATTTTATACAAAGTTATCAGATGTATTTGCCCTTACCGACGGAGAGGTAGTGGATGGAATCCTGACACGTACACGCTACAATGCACCGGGAGCCCGTGTGATGGGACTGACATTGGAAGGAAAGATGGCGTATCTGACTAAATTCCAGGTTCAGGCAGGAGTCACCCTGCAACAGAGCCATTATAGCGAACCGCATGTATGGAACAAAGAAGCTCCGGCTGTAAAGAAAATGATGCGTACACCGAATACTTACGGTTATTTTACAGCAACCTATACCCCGATAAAACCATTATCTATCGCTCTTTCCGGTACATATACCGGTTCGATGCTGGTTCCCCACGAACCAGTTCCGGGATTCCTTGAAAAACCGATAACGGTGAATACGAAGGACTTCTTCGATATCGGTTTGAAGGCTGCCTATGATTTCAAACTTTACAAGTCGATGAACTTGCAGGTAAATGCCGGTGTACAGAATATTTTCAATGCCTACCAGAACGACTTCGACAAAGGGGCTGACCGTGACTCCGGTTATATCTATGGTCCGTCATTGCCGAGAAGTTTCTTTGCCGGAGTGAAGATAAGTTATTAAAATTCGGTTAAGATTTAAAATCGTTATAAATAGGGATTGTTTTGCATGGAGACAATCCTTATCTTTGCAAAAAACAAACTAAACCTTGACTTAGGTGCACAGAATAAATGTGCAAGATGACCGAATGAAACAATTGTACCTACATATAATGAAGTGGTTTCTGCCTGTACTGTTTATCTCGTACATGGCAGGAATCACTTTGTTTACTCACTCCCATGTGGTCAACGGGGTTACAATTGTCCATTCACATCCATTTAAAAAAGGCAGCGAACATAGCCATACGACGGTTGAATTCCAACTAATTCATCTCTTGAGTCATGTGTTGGTGACCGACAGCGGTTTGATACCAACATTCTCTGTTGCTGCTTTATCTCTATTATGCATCCTGTTTGTCCGCCCGCAAATTGAGCAATTTTACCGTTCTTGTCCGGGCGTAATATCTCTTAGAGCACCTCCTATCGCTTAGTCTATCTTTTTGGGGGAACAGTATTAATGTATTAGGATCAACGATTAACGATCGCTGCTTCCCTTTCCCTTTATTATTATTTTTCGAATTAAAACATTAAAAGACTAACGACAATGAAGAAATATCTTTTAGTCCTGGTCGGCCTGTGCTGTGTCTTGTCATACGCATTGGCTGAACGTCCGGACTACCCTGAACTGAAGAAATCCGATGCGAATATAATAGGTCATGTACTGGATAAAAAAACGAAAGAACATCTTCCGTACATCACTATCGCACTGAAAGGAACGACCATAGGAACCGTGACCGATGCTACCGGGCATTATTTTTTGAAGAATTTGCCGGAAGGAAATTTTATACTGGAAGTTAGTTCAGTAGGTTACAAGACAGTGACCCGCAACGTAACTCTGAAAAAAGGAAAGACACTGGAAGAAGATTTTGAAATAGAAGAGGATGCGATTGCTCTCGACGGAGTAGTAGTTTCCGCCAACCGGAGTGAAACGACACGTCGTATGGCTCCTACTTTGGTGAATGTTGTCGACCTGAAACTTTTTGAAACCACCAATTCTTCCACTTTATCACAAGGACTGAACTTCCAGCCCGGAGTGCGTGTGGAGACAAATTGCCAGAATTGTGGCTTCCAGCAAGTCCGCATCAATGGTCTGGACGGACCATATACACAAATTCTGATAGATTCGCGTCCCGTATTCAGCGCCCTTTCCGGAGTGTATGGACTGGAACAGATTCCTGCCAGTATGATTGAACGTGTAGAAGTGATGCGTGGGGGAGGCTCCGCCTTGTTCGGTTCTTCAGCTATTGCAGGAACGATTAATATAATCACCAAAGAGCCTTTACGTAATTCGGGTCAGCTGTCGCACACCATAACTTCTTTAGGAGGAAGCTCCTCATTCGATAACAACACCTCGCTGAATGCTTCATTGGTGACGGACGATCATCGTGCCGGATTGTATATCTTTGGTCAGAACCGTTATCGGTCGGGATATGATTATGACGGAGACGGATTTACCGAACTGCCCAAATTGAAGAATCAGACAGTGGGTTTCCGCTCTTATCTGAAAACAAGTACTTATTCCAAACTGACCTTTGAATATCACCACATGCAGGAATTCCGTCGTGGAGGGGATATGTTGAACCGTCCTCCTCACGAAGCGCATATTGCGGAGCAGTTGCAACATTCTATTGATGGTGGAAGTTTGAAATTCGATTATTTCTCTCCGGATGAAAAGAACCGTCTAAGTGTTTTTGCATCGGCTGCCAATAC
>ULMT01034313.1_pt1 | contig 14410 bp, 7 predicted proteins | sample 1951731 | NCBI WGS metagenome assembly ULMT01 (sample SAMEA4835558, study PRJEB28245) | human gut metagenome | biome: gut microbiome; material: fecal sample | place: Denmark | collected 2008
CGAAAGGTGGCGTCACTTATCAAGTTGACGAGGAACTGATTCGTCGTCAGAATCCGGAAGCTGATTTACGCTTCCAAGAATGGTAGAATAGGTATTAGTTGATTATAGATTTCTATTGCTCGCCGGTAATTAGCTGCATCAGTGAATGTTGCAGATTAATTACCGGCGATATCTTTTTCTGTTGGGCGTAGTTGATTTACAAGATATACCTACTTGCCCTGTTGGCTATTAATAGCTAACTTCCTTTTGATATAGACCAAACTTCTTTTTGCCGGTTGGATAACTTCCTTTTTCTTCATTCCAAACTATAATTGCAAGCTTTGTTTTTATAAATGCAAGTTCCGTTTATAAAAACAAAGCTTGCAATTATATAAACGGAACTTGCGTTTATAGTTTGAAATAGGGCAAAGACAACTTTACTATGAAGGGAAGAGATCTTTGCAAAGGGAGCAAAAGAACTTTTCTATTAATAGTTGACACGTTGTCTAAGGGTAGGTTGAATTTCTGAAGCAGTTACTTTTGCTTTCTATTTCAACTGTTTGAGAAACTCTGTCGGAGTGATATTAAATTCTTTCTTGAAACACTTTGTAAAGTAGTTTGGATCTGATATACCGACGGCAAATGATGCTTCGGAGACATTCATACCATTCAGTAAATGAGTTTTAGCCTCTTTCATCTTAATGGTCCGTATGAATTGAGTGATGGAGCATCCGGTGAGTGATTTCAGCTTCATGTGCAACAGGCTGCGGCTGATGCGGAGATGGGCTGTGATTTCCGTTACTCCGAAGTCTTCCTTGGTGAGGTTCGCCATAATCAGTTCCATCAGTTCTTTCATGAATATTTCATCCCGCGGGTTGTTGGTTATTTGCTTGATGTTCAGTTCTTCTGCCTGTTTGAAGTGTTCAATGCTCTGTTTCCGGCTCTTTTGGATATTCTGTACCAGCAGTTCCAGATTCTTGGCGTTGAAAGGTTTGGTGATATACGCATCGGCTCCCCGCAGATAACCTTCCGTATGGTCGTTTTCATCGGTCTTTGCAGTCAGGAGGATAACGGGGATATGGCTGGTCGTTACGTCCTGTTTGACACGTTCCGTGAATTCCAGGCCGTCCATCACCGGCATCATTAAATCCGATATAATGAGGTTGGGCAGCTGTTTGGCTATCTTCTTGCAGGCTTCCGCACCGTTATACGCCCGTATAATATCATATTTCTCGCTGAATATGCTGGCAAGATAATCATTCATTTCTTTATTGTCCTCTACAATCATAATAGATTCCCGGGCAGGATCTTTTTCTTTGTTGGTCAGCTTTTCAGGAATGAGTTCGATGGTTTCCTTGATTCGCTGGTTATATTTCTGTATTTCTTCGGTCGTGATGTTCTCGGACGAGCGTTCATCGGGGTTGTAAGCATCCTCGGATACATTCAGGGTAACGATAAAATCCGAACCTTTGTTGATTTCGCTTTCTACCCGGATTTCCCCTTTGTGCATGTGTATGAGCGAACGCGTAAGCGATAATCCCAGTCCGAATCCTTCGCGATGGTCGCGCTTCTCAACCTGGTAATAACTTTCAAATATTTGTTCCTGAGCTTCTTTAGGAATCCCCCTGCCATTGTCTTTGACGGAGATTTGCACAAATGTTTCTTTCTCTTCTTTTATTAGTTTGGCACTCAACTTGACGTATCCGCCGGGTTGGGTATATTTAAATGCGTTTGAGAGCAAGTTATAAAGAATCCGTTCCAGTTTGGAAGGCGAGAACCAGACTTCCTCTTCGGTGTCTTCCAGATTGACGATGAAGTCAATTTCCCGTTCCCCGGCTACAATGTCGAAGATGTGCGACAGTTCTTCCAGAAAGTGCATGATGTCTCCCTTCCGGACGCTGATACGCATCTGTTTCATCTCGATTTTACTGAACGTCAATAGTTCATTAATCAGATAATTCATCCGGTTGGCGTTTCGGTAGATGACTTCCAGTTTCTCTTTATCGTTGTTGCTGATTTGTGGCTGCTGGATCAATCGTTGCAGAGGCGATAGAATCAGGGTCAGCGGTGTTTTCAGGTCATGGGAGATGTAAGTGAAGAAATTGATCTTCTGTTGATTCATATTCTCTATGTTGACGCGTTGTTCATGCTCCGTTTTCAGTCGCATGAGCAGGATGATACGCGTTTTGGTATATCTGTATGCGGCGTAAATGATTAATAGGAAGAGTAGTGCATAAACTAAATATGCTCCCGGTGAGAGCCACCAAGGAGGAAGGACTCTGATGGCAAGGTCCTTTTGGCCCGTTTCGTCCCAGTGGATACCATCTTTGCTGGCTTTGATCTTTAAGATATATCTTCCTGAAGGCAGATTGGAGAAGCGTACCTGATGCTGGTTGCCTACAAACTGCCAGTCCTTGTCGATACCTTCCATTTTCATCGCATATTGAGTGTTGTCGGTATATTGATAATTCAGGCCGGAATATTCGAGACGCAGGGATTGGGCTTGTTCGTGCGTCAGGGTGATCTCTGTCAGTTCGGAGATAGAGGAAGGGATGAATGCTTTCTCATTGTTGGGCGACATATATTCGCTGTTGCTCCAAATGGCAGTCAGTGCAATGTTGAAACGGGGATTGACGGAGCGTACCTGTTCCGGGTAGAAAGAAATCATACCGTTGATAGTTCCGAAATACAATTCTCCGTCAGGCTTCTTGCAGGCGGAGGAGTAGTTGAACTGGTTGATGGGTAATCCGTCGGCCGTGGTATATCGGTCAATGCTTCCTGTTTGGGAATTGATACAACAAAGTCCGTTTCCGGTACCTACCCAAACATTACTCATCTCATCTTCAATGATACCTTTGATGGCGTTGGATCCCAACTGTTCTTTACTGTAAAAGGCGATAATGTTACCGTTGCGGTCTGATACATAAAGCCCGTTGTTGTCTGTACCTATCCATATCCGTTGATGTGAATCGGGGTAGATATAGGTGATGTAGAGATTGGTGTGCGGCAGGATAGGGAGCGAGGTTACTTTCAGTGTATGGGTATTGATCTGAAATATACTGCCTTTTCGGGTTCCTGCCCAAAGTATACTGTCATTAAACTGTACCAGGTTAAAGACACGGAGAGATGAAATTTTTTCCGGGCGGGAGTTTGCTTTCTTCCTGTTGATCAGGAATAAGCCGGAAGGGCCTCCGTACCAGATATGATCGTTCTTGTCTTCGATGATGCAGAAGCCGGAAGAAACCTCATCCGACAATAGATTATAGTCCACCGTGCGGTTTAGATGCGGTATATAGTGAAGAGCTCCTTTCAGGAACAGTCCGAGCCACAAGCTGTTATCTTTGTCGAGCCATAAAGAATGTATGTTCTTGGCGTAGATTTGCATTTGCTTGTGCAGCCGTTCGGCACGGGTGATTTCCTTCTTATTGTCCAGGTAGTTCAATCCGCCATCTTCGGTGGCGATGTACAGACCGTTGTCCGGAGCATTGATAATCTGGCGGACAGCCTTTCCGCTCAAATGATTGAAACTGGCTCCGTATGGATATATCTGGAACTGGTCGGAACCGAATATATAATAGTTGACTCCTCCGAAATAGGTTCCTACCCACATATTATGAGCCTTGTCCTGATAAAGGCTGTAAATGGGAGAATCGTTCAGCGCACTTAAATCCCGTTCCGATTGCTCGTAATGTGCAATCAGTTGATAGAGTTTGTTGAAGACAAAGATGCCATACTCCGTGCCTACCCATATATTCCCCGTATGGTCGGTTGCCGCACACCGGAAGTCTTTCACTTCAAGGTCTTTCGAAAGATTACACAGGGTATTGCTTTGTATATGATAGACGAAAAAATCGTTGTTAGTATTAAATAAAAGCTGGTTGGACGAGATCAGGACAGCATTGTTGCATTGCTGTGTAAAAGGCTGGATGAGAGTCGGGAGGGAAACGAACTGTTTCTTCTCCAGACTGTATCGCATCAGTCCTTTGTTGGTGTCTATCCATAAGGTTTTGTCTCCGTCCTCCGCAAGGTATCTCACATGAGGTTTTTCTTCATCGAGAAGAAAAGGAACGAACAAGCTGTCTTGTTCATTGTAGCGATAGAGTCCGTTGCTACAAGCTGCCAGAAGCATACCATCGCTGGTGTTCAGGAAACAAACATCATCCTTAGTGTTCCCTTTAATCTGGTAACGGCTGAAATCTTCTGTCTCGTAGTTATAGCTGCAGATGCCCTGATCGGTAGAGATCCATAGAATGTTACGGAGCGAATCGTTATATAAGCGTGTGATGAAATTGTGGCGGAGTGAGGTGCTGTCGGCCTCATTATGTGCGAACAGGTTGATATTATAACCGTCATATCGGCACAATCCGTTGCGTGTACCAAACCAGATGAACCCGTGGTTGTCCTGGGTGATTGCATTGATCGTATTATGCGGGAGTCCTTCAGCTATACTTAGCTGTTTGAAGCGTATATTATTATATTGAATCTGTCCCGTCGACAAGCTTGTATTTAAGAGCACGAGACTAAATAAGAGCACGAATTTAAGTAAGGTGGTTCTCATGGCTTTTCTGATTGATTTTCACGACCTAAAGATACGTCTTTTTTTGTTTTGAACAGTCGTAGAATTGTTCAAACGGGCAGCACTCATGTTCAGTTTGCCGCTTCGCTACAGATTTTTATACATGATTGCAGGTATTAAGCATTATTTTTCTGTTTTTCTTGGATAGAAAAGACCACATTTGCAATGTGAAACTCTAAAAACAAATGCTATGAATCATTCGACATTCAAATCCTTTACGTTTGGTATCGGTCTGTTTTTCACATTACCTCTGGTATATGGGAATAGTTCCTCTCCGTCTTCTTCCGATGGAACGTTGTATATCAATAAATCGAAAACCCACAAAGTGGCTCCCGTAAAGTACGGTTTCCATTATGAAGAAATAGGAATGATGGGCGAGGGTGCCCTGCACGCCGAACTGATACGTAACCGTTCGTTTGAAGAAGCTACACCGCCTGCCGGATTATCTGTGAAGAACGGTCTTTATGAAAATGTTCCGGCTCCCCGCGTTAAAGAGAAAAAAGTGTTTCAGGCCGATCCGCTGATTGGATGGACGACTTATCCGTTATCATATACTCCTGTATTTATCAGTCGCACGGATGAAAATCCGATGAGCGGGGAAAATAAGTATTCGATGCTGGTTAATGTCACGGAAGATATTGCGAACCATCCGGATGCCCTGATTCTCAACCGTGGATATTATGGAATGAACCTGAAGACAGATACGTCTTACCGTCTTTCCTTGTTTCTGAAGAACAGGAATTATTCCGCTCCGTTACGTGTATTTCTAGTTGACGAATGGGGACAACGGGTGAGCAATGTGATCGAAGTGAATGTAGGGAATCGGGACTGGACAAAATATACCGGTGAACTGAAACCGGAAAAGAACGTCCGGCGTGGAATGTTTGCCATACAACCGATGTCGAAAGGGCAATTTCAGATAGATGTCGTTTCCCTGTTCCCGTCCGATACCTGGAACGATGGAAAATCCGTATTCCGTAAAGACATTGTTCAGAACCTGAAAGAGTTTTCTCCCAGCTTTATCCGTTTCCCGGGCGGATGCATCGTGCACGGAGTCAATGAAGAAACGATGTATCACTGGAAAAAGACGCTCGGACCGATTGAAAATCGTCCGGGACAGTGGAGCAAATGGGCGCCTTATTACCGTACCGACGGAATCGGCTATCATGAGTTTTATGAATTGTGCGAATATGTGGGAGCTGATGCGATGTATGTGATGCCTACGGGTATGATTTGCAGTGGTTGGGTGAAGCAAAGTCCACAGTGGAATTTCAGACACATTGATGTCGATCTGGACGCTTATATCCAGGATGCGTTGGATGCCATCGAGTATGCCATTGGTGATACAACTACGAAATGGGGAGCTGAACGGGCAAAGAACGGTCATCTCGCTCCTTTCCCGCTAAAATATATCGAGATTGGAAATGAAGATTTCGGACCTGTGTATTGGGAGCGTTATGAGAAAATCTATCAGGCGTTGTCCGCCAAATATCCTGACTTGATTTATATAGCCAATAGTGTCATCCGTGTAGTCGGAAGAGAGAATGATGACAAACGGAAGGATATTCCCAATTTTGTCAACCCGAAGAATGTGAAAGTGTTCGACGAACATTATTATAACTCAATCGAATGGGCTTGCGAACAGCATTATCGTTTTGATAACTACAAACGGGGTGTTGCCGATCTATTTATCGGCGAATTGGGAATCAACGGAAAATATCCTTATAACCTGCTGGCTACCGGAGCCATCCGTATGTCAATAGAACGCAACGGCGATTTGAATCCCTTGTTTGCTGAACGTCCGGTGATGAGGCATTGGGACTTTCTGGAACACCGTATCTTCCTGCCGATGTTGATTAATGGAGTAGACAGTAGCGTAAAGACTTCCTTCTTCTACCTGGCAAAGATGTTCAGGGATAACACGTTTGACGTGTGTCTGGATGCAGCGATCAAGGATATAGAAGGTTTGCAGAACATCTTTGTTACGATGGGATATGATACGGCCAGCAAACAATATATCCTGAAACTGATAAACCTGCAGGATAAAAAAGTCACTCTACAACCGGAAGTTTCCGGCTTCAAACGTCCCGTCAAGGCACATAAAACAAGTCTGGTACTGGTTCCGGGAAAAGAAAACACACCGTTTGCTCCGAATGAAGTCCAACCGGTAGAGACGGAAGTCGGGCTGGACCTGAATCAACCGTTCGAACTGGAGGCAGTTTCCATGGTTGTATATCGTTTTTAGTTCACCACAGAGGACACAGAGAGCACAGAGGACACAGCATTTTTTCTCTCTTTCTGCAAGGAACAGAGTGATAGATGCAGTTAGCTGTAAAAAAAGCGTGAGACTCTGTGTTACTCTGTAATGAATAAAATGATTAAGCCTCCGTGTCCTCTGTGTCCTCCGTGGTGAACTCTAAATTGTCAAATAGCAAATAAAAATAAAATGAAAACAATCTTTTGTATCACAGGACTTGCCATACAAGGTTTGGCTATGTCAGTTCAGGCGCAAACCGGCAAACCGAATATTGTGGTTATTATGACCGATCAGCAGCGTGCCGATTTGTGCGGCAGGGAAGGTTTTCCGCTGGAAGTGACTCCCTTTGTCGACCGTTTGGCGCAGGAGAATGTATGGTTCAATAAGGCATACACTGTGATGCCGGCCAGCTCTCCGGCACGTTGTTCCATGTTCACCGGGCGTTTTCCTTCCGCCACTCACGTACGCACGAATCACAATATCCCCGACATCTCCTATCAACAGGACTTAGTGGGCGTATTGAAAGAAAACGGATATAAAACAGCATTGGTTGGCAAGAATCACGCTTACCTGAAACCTGCCGACTTGGATTTCTGGTCTGAATACGGACACTGGGGAAAGCACAAAAAGACGACTCCCGCAGAGAAAGAGACTGCCCGTTTCCTGAATCAGCAAGCCAGGGGGCAATGGCTGGAGCCATCTCCCATCTCGCTGGAAGAACAGCATCCCACCAAAATCGTGAACGAAGCGCTGGCATGGATTAAACAGCAGAAAGAAAATCCTTTCTTCGTATGGGTCTCTTTTCCGGAACCTCACAACCCTTATCAGGTATGTGAACCCTATTACTCCATGTTCTCCCCCGATAAGCTCCCTGTCTTAAAGACCTCCCGCAAAGATTTGGCAAAGAAAGGAGAGAAATACCGTATTTTGGCGCAACTGGAAGACGCGTCCTGCCCGAACCTGGAACAAGACTTGCCTCGAATCCGTGCCAACTATATCGGAATGATCCGGTTGATAGACGATCAGATCAAGAGACTGATCGAATCATTGAAAGCCAGCGGACAATATGAAAACACCCTCTTTGTCGTACTTTCCGACCACGGTGACTACTGGGGGGAATACGGATTGATCCGTAAAGGAGCCGGACTTTCCGAAAGCCTCGCACGTATCCCGATGGTATGGGCAGGATATCACATTAAAAACCAGCCTGCCCCTATGGATAGCCACGTATCGATAGCCGACCTTTTCCCCACCTTCTGCTCTGCCATCGGTGCCGAAATACCGGCAGGAGTTCAGGGTCGTAGCTTGTGGCCGATGCTGACCGGAAAAGCTTACCCTAAAGAAGAATTCTCCAGCATGGTCGTACAACAAGGCTTCGGAGGAGCCGATGTCGGACTGGATGCCTCCCTGACTTTTGAACAGGAAGGAGCATTGACTCCCGGCAAAATAGCCCACTTCGACGAACTGAACACCTGGACGCAAAGCGGTACCTCACGCATGATAAGAAAGGATGACTGGAAACTGGTCATGAATCATTATGGCAACGGAGAACTCTATAATTTAAAGAAAGATCCTTCGGAAGTTCATAATCTGTTTGGCGAGAAGAAATACAGCGAAATTCAAACAGAACTTCTGACCCGTTTACTGGCATGGGAGTTGCGTTTGCAGGACCCGCTGCCTCTCCCGCAAAGACGTTACCATTTTAAACAGAATCCATTTAATTATCTCCATCCGGAATACTAAAAAATAAGAAGATTGTACATACCTACGGATATTAAAAACATGATTCCATGAAGTCTGCCCCGCAACGGCCTATTTTTGTATCCGTAAACATAAAACAGAAATATATGAAATTGATTTTGCGATTAGGATTGATCTTGTTTACAGGATTTATTTCCATCTCTACAGCATCAGCACAGTTATATGGAACGGCAGATACAAACGCTCCGGAACTACGTGTTCCGACATCTGTAAAGCCGGCATTTGATTATTGGATGAGGGACACTTGGGCTACACTGGGTCCCGACGGTTATTATTATATCACAGGAACCACCTCTACTCCCGATCGTTACTTTCCGGGACAGAGGCATTGCTGGGACTGGAACGACGGTTTGTACCTGTGGCGTTCCAAAGATATGAAGTCCTGGGAAGCCAGAGGACAAATATGGTCGATGGAAAAAGACGGAACCTGGCAAAAGAAACCGAAAGTATATAAAGCAGGAGAGAAATATCAGAAGAAATCCATCAACGGTGATCCGATGGACAACCGCTTTCATGCAGTGTGGGCTCCGGAAATGCATTATATCAAAAGCGCGAAGAACTGGTTTATCGTTGCCTGCATGAATGAGTCGGCAGGCGGGAGAGGTTCTTTTATTTTGCGGAGCAAGACCGGAAAACCGGAAGGTCCGTACGAGAATATCGAAGGTAATAAAGACAAAGCCATCTTCCCGAACATCGACGGAAGTTTGTTCGAAGATACGGACGGCACTGTCTACTTTGTCGGGCACAACCATTATATCGCCCGTATGAAACCGGATATGAGCGGATTTGCCGAGGAACTGAAAACATTGAAAGAGAAAAAATATAATCCGGAACCGTATATTGAAGGAGCGTTTATCTTCAAATACGATAACAAATATCACCTCGTACAAGCTATATGGTCGCACCGTACGTCGGAGGGAGATACCTATATTGAGAAAAAGGGAGTAACCTCGCCGAAGACACGTTATAGTTACGACTGCATCATCTCGACAGCCGATAATGTGTATGGTCCCTATAGCGAACGCTACAATGCCATCACGGGAGGAGGACACAACAATCTTTTCCAGGATAAGGATGGAAACTGGTGGGCTACCATGTTCTTCAATCCGCGTGGGGCACAGGCGGCGGAGTATAAAGTGACGTGCCGTCCCGGATTAATTCCGATGATCTATGAGAATGGTAAATTCAAACCCAACTTTAATTATAATACCAAATGAAAACTTCTTTATTGATAGCAGGCAGCCTGGCTCTGGTTCCGATGACGTATGCGCAGGACAAACCGAATATTATTATCATACTGGCAGACGATTTGGGCTTCTCCGATCTCGGCTGTTTCGGTGGTGAGATTCATACACCGGTGTTGGATAAGCTGGCAAAGAATGGCGTCCGTATGACGCAGATGTATAACAGTGCACGCAGTTGCCCGTCGCGTGCCAACCTGTTGACGGGACTTTATCCCCATCAGACGGGATTGGGACACATGGACGGCAGTCATCCTGCCTGGCCGAAAGGATATTCCGGTTTCCGTTCCAATTCGGACAACGTCACGATTGCAGAAGTCCTGAAAGATGCCGGATATTTTACGGCTATGTCAGGAAAGTGGCATTTGGGGAATAAGTCGAATCCTATTCTTCGTGGGTTTCAAGAGTATTACGGTTTGTTGGGCGGATTCAACTCTTTCTGGAATCCGGCGGTATATACCCGTTTGCCGAAAGACCGTACGCCCAGACACTATGAGGAAGGAACTTTCTACGCTACCAATGTGATAACGGATTATGCGATTGACTTCATCGACCAGGCACATCAGGAGAAGAAACCGTTGTTCCTGTATCTGGCTTATAACGCTCCCCATTTCCCTTTGCACGCATCGAAAGAAGTGACCGATAAATATATGTCTCTCTATATGCAGGGATGGGACAAGATTCGTGACGCTCGCTGGAAACGGATTGTTGACCTGAAACTCATGCAAGGCAAACCGGCACTTAGTCCGCGCGGCGTGGTTCCCGAAAGTCTGTTTGAAGATGAAACGCATCCGCTACCGGCATGGGATTCATTGACGAAAGATCAGCAGACCGACCTCGCACGCCGTATGTCCATTTTTGCCGCTATGGTAGATGTGATGGACGCGAACATCGGCCGGGTAGTGGATGAATTGAAGAAAAACGGTGAGTTGGACAATACGTTTATCATGTTTATGTCCGATAACGGAGCTTGTGCCGAATGGCACGAATTTGGCTTCGACAAACAGACCGGAGTCGAATACCATACCCATACCGGAGAAGAACTCGACCAGATGGGTTTGCCCGGAACCTATCATCATTACGGTACAGGCTGGGCAAATGTCTGCTGCACGCCGTTCACGCTCTATAAACATTATGCACATGAAGGAGGTATTTCCACGCCGTGTATTATTTCCTGGGGTAATCATGTGAAGAACAAAGGCGGACTGAATCATCAGCCTGCACAATTTTCCGATATCATGTCTACTTGTGTGGAACTGGCAGGAGCCACTTATCCGAAAGAATATCAGGGAAGAGCGATTCTGCCTACGGCAGGTCAGTCTATCCTTCCGATTGTGAAAGGAAAGAAGATGCCCGAAAGATACATCTATGCGGAACATGAAGGCAACCGCATGGTGCGTAAAGGCGATTGGAAGCTGGTTTCCGCCAACTTCAAAGGAGATGAATGGGAATTGTACAACATCAAGGAAGACCGTACCGAACAGCACAACCTGATCGGTAAATATCCTGAAATGGCAAAAGAATTGGAAACAGCCTATTTCGAATGGGCGGACAAGAGTGATGTACTGTATTTCCAGAAAATGTGGAATACCTACAATAAGAATCGACGGAAAGATTTTAAAGAATATAAAACCCGCTAATGCTTATGGATAAGAGAATCTTACTAACTCTGGCTTTAGGAGCCATGTCGCAGGTGTTTGCCCATGCATGGGAGCCTAAAGGTGATAAAATCAAAACAGTATGGGCTGAACAGGTGACGCCGGAAAATGTGTGGCAAAGTTATCCCAGACCGCAGTTGCAACGGGCCGAATGGATCAATCTGAATGGATTGTGGAAGTATGCCGTAACGGATCAGAACACGTCCCGGAAGAATGTTTCCTTTGAGGGAGAGATTCTCGTCCCGTTTGCGATTGAATCGTCACTGTCCGGAGTGCAGAAAACATTTCTTCCTACGGATAAATTATGGTATCAACGTGAGTTCACTTTAGATCCTTCCTGGAAGAATAAGTCTACTGTCCTGCATTTCGGAGCAGTGGATTATGAATGTCAAGTATGGGTGAATAACCGGTTGGTCGGTACGCATAAAGGAGGAAACAACCCGTTCTCGTTCGATATTACTAAATACTTGAAGAAGAGTGGCCCCCAAAGCATTGAAGTAGCCGTCACCGACCCGACGGACACGGAATCTATTTCCCGAGGGAAACAACAACTTAATCAGGAAGGTATCTGGTACACGCCTGTATCGGGCATTTGGCAAACTGTGTGGCTGGAAGCGGTGAATAAAACCTATATTCGTCAGGTACTTCCTTCCACTGATATTGAGAGAAAATCCGTGAAGCTGGCTTTCGATATAATCGGAGCCAAAGGCAATGAAGAAGTGAAAATAGAAGTGTTGGATGATGGCAAAGTAATCAAGACGGTGGAACAGAAGTTGACTAATGCGATGGAGATAGACGTTCCGAACGCTGTCTTATGGTCTCCCGAATCTCCGAAACTGTATCATTTGAATATTGTCTTATCCAATGGAGGACGTGTTTTAGACCGGGTAAAGAGTTACTTTGCCTTGAGAAAAGTAGATGCCCGTAAAGATGAATGTGGATACAACCGTATTTGCCTGAATAACCAACCCATCTTCCAATACGGTCCGCTGGATCAAGGCTGGTGGCCCGACGGATTGTTGACTCCTCCTTCCGAGGAAGCGATGTTGTGGGACATGGTGCAGTTGAAGAAGATGGGATTCAATATGATCCGTAAACATATCAAAGTAGAACCGGAGCAATATTATTATTACGCTGATTCCCTGGGATTGATGATGTGGCAAGACATGGTTTCCGGTTTTGCTACGTCAAGGAAGAAGGAGGAACACGTCAATCCGTTGGCTACTACTGATTGGAACGCCCCCGAAGAACACACCCGCCAATGGCAAAAAGAAATGTTCGAGATGATCGACCGTCTCCGTTTCTATCCCTGTATCACTACCTGGGTGGTTTTCAATGAAGGATGGGGACAGCATAACACGGTGGAAATCGTAAATAAAGTGATAAAATACGACGATACACGCCTGATAAACGGAGTGACCGGCTGGACGGACAGAGGCGTAGGCGACATGTACGACGTACATAATTATCCTGTCACTTCCATGATTCTGCCAGAGAACAACGGCAACCGCATTTCCGTACTGGGAGAATTCGGCGGCTATGGCTGGGCGATCAAAGAGCATATCTGGAATCCGAATATGAGAAACTGGGGGTACAAGAATATAGACGGAGCAATGGCATTGATTGATAGCTACGGTCGCCTGTTATATGATTTGGAAACGCTGATTGCCCAAGGGTTGAGTGCGGCTGTTTATACACAAACCACTGATGTGGAAGGAGAAGTAAACGGCCTGATTACTTACGACCGGAAAGTAACTAAAATACCGGAAGGCTTGTTACACCTGATGCACAACCGTTTGTATGAAATCACCCCTGCGAAAGCTGTTACTTTGATTGCAGACAGTCAGAACGGAAGCAAGAATACCCGCCTTGTCAGTCTGAACGGTCAGGAGCTGAAAATGACTTCTTTGCCTTTCGACTGTCCCCCTCGTTCTACGGTAGTATCAGAAGCTACTTTTAAGGTGGATAAGGATTTCAGTCATCTGTCTTTATGGCTGAATGTTGCCGGAGAAGCAAAAGTATGGCTGAATGGAGTGGAAGTCTTTGCGCAGGAGGCAAAGCAGACCAGGCAATATAATCAATACAATATCAGCGATTACAGCCGTTACTTGCGAAAAGGAAGTAATTTGTTGAAAATTGAAGTGAAAGATAGCAAGAAGATGAGATTCGATTATGGGTTGAGGGCTTATTAATCAGATTCATATTCTACTTTGTGAGTTTCTTGCTATAAAGTTGAAAGGCAAGTGAATATCTGCAATATCAAGTTAATGTATGAGCCCCATAGCGATGTCACTATAGGGCTCATTAACTATCATTTTTCCGGCTCACTCGTATGGGCACATTTCTTTATAACAAACTTTCTTATTGAAATTTCTTATCTTCTTCGAGGAGCTCCTGGCTACATTGCTCCGGTGCTAGAGGGGTAAAGAGTTCTATCAGGTTTTCTTCGGGATCGCGCAGGTATAGGGTACGCATCCCCCAATCGGGCATATCCGTAGGTTCGGTGATAAACGTCACGCCTTTTGCTTTTAGATCGGCAAAAGTTTCGTCGAGGTTATCTACACTGAATGAAACCATTAATTTCTCACGCATCGCAACGGGCTGTTGCTTATCTGCATTGCCTACCGCAGGTGCCATCCAGTCGGATACAAAAAGGGTGAAGCCTTCTATCCCGTCAGCTACTTTAAAATTGGCATATCCGCTATTTTCATCTCCCCAGGATGGCTCTAATCCGAGTTGTTCGGTGTAGAACTTGAAGCATTTGGCGAAGTCTTTCACTAATAATCTTACGTTGCTGAATCTCATGGTTTACTGATTAATAGTTTGTAATTTGTTTCTTATATCAAAATGCAAATATAATCATTCTATTGGATAGCGTTTCAAAAAACTGTATTTACCTCATTAGTGCATAGAAACGAGTTAAACGGTGCGCTAATGA
>ULMT01003657.1_pt1 | contig 12384 bp, 8 predicted proteins | sample 1951731 | NCBI WGS metagenome assembly ULMT01 (sample SAMEA4835558, study PRJEB28245) | human gut metagenome | biome: gut microbiome; material: fecal sample | place: Denmark | collected 2008
ACAATGAACTATAAGATGATAAAGAAAGTAGTATACGTGTGTATCGTAGGAGTATTGTTAATGACTACTGTAAGCTGTAATGACACTATGGAAGACTCCCTTCGGTATGATTATCCGGCATCCGGTTCTAATTATGATTCGGGGCACGTATTACTCATAGTGATGGATGGTGCTGCCGGTCGGTCGGTACAGTCAGCTAGAAATGCGGATAAAACTCCAAATCTGAAATCAATGATTTCTCATGCGATGTATACGGATTATGGGTTGGCAGACGGAACCAATGAATTGAGAAATACCGAGCAGATGACTTGCGCACGCGGATGGGCTAACTTGATGACAGGCAATACTATACATGGCATAAAGACAGAAACACAATTGGAGCAAGCTGGAAGGATGGATAACTTTGTGTCGAGGTTGGCGGATACTGGCGCTTCTGTTAGTATGTATGCAGCAAGTGATCAATTTCGCGCAGCTTTTACCTCGGATGCTATGAATGTTCCCGAATTGACAGGGGGAGATGAAGCCGTAAGAAATCGAGTTCTGGAAGAACTACGATTGCCTCAAACTTCCGATTTAGTTGTTGCACAATTTGAAGGAGTAGTTGACGCGGCAGATGGCGTTTTTTATAAAGATAACGGTGATCCGACAGATGCTGTATCAAATGCTATTGGTAAGCTGGATGGTTATATTGGTGAATTTTGGAAATCATTGAAAGAACGCCCTGATTATATCCGGGAAAAATGGCTGATTATCGTTACTTCCAATTATGGAGGGAGTAAAACAAATATGGAGGAGCCTGCTACCCATTATGAAGATCGGACAAGGAATACATTTACTTTAATGTATAATCCCAACCTGGAATCTACAGTACAGGTTACGCCTGGCAATTCGGCACTTTCTTATACTTTTTATACTCCCGTTTATTCGTATGATAATCGATATCCGAATCCTACAACATATGCAGAATCAGCTAGGTTAGGAAATCTGGAAATGGGAGAATTTGTATTTGATGAGACAACGAAAGAGATTACCCCAATTACGCTTCAATTTTTTTTGAGAGCCAGCACTCAGGGATCTCAAAGATATATTATTCTTTCTAAGAGTACCGATATGAATGAAGATGATAAGGAGGCCAATGGGTGGTTTTTTCATTTCAACCAAGATAATGGTAATAGACGTATTTGTTTTGGTTTTGGAGATAAAAGAGCCATTTTCCAAACTAAAGATGAAAATGTACTTGATCTGGATTGGAGGGAATGGCATGTGGTTACACTGACGTTGGAACCCAATCCCGCGAAAAAGGCAAACACGTTGTTGACCATATATTTAGATGGAAAGCTTAATAACTCTAGTAGCCAGACAAATGCTAATATGGTAAAATGGTATGCTGCAACTCCTAGCTTGGCTACGTCCAAGCAAGCACCATTACGTATAGGAGGTACTGAAAATAGGAATTCTCAAAACACCCAAAGGAACACAAAAGGAATGCAAGCAAAAAATTATATGTATGTGTCGAATCTCCAAATTTACAATAAGGCCTTGACAGCGGAAGAAGTGGCATTGTATGCAGGGAAGAACCAGCTTCATAAATTGGCAGACGCATATCCACTTTGGGATAATTTAGTAGGATATTGGCCTTGTGATTTGGAAGAGGATCAATTGGAGCCAATTATGAAAAACTATGCTAAAGGTAACAAAGAAAATGATACTTCGGATGATTTTGTTATAGATCGTGGGGTGACAAACGCTTGGGTATCAGGAAGTGAATTTTCTTCTGCTATGCATCCTATTCCCGAATCGGATATAACATATTATAGTAAAACGTTTAATACGGTAGATGTTTCTCGCCAAATATATTCTTGGTTGGGAAAGACTGTAAATTGGGATTGGAATATGGAAGGAAAAGCTTGGAAGTTTACGTATACTCAACTTTCAGGCGAAAACAATTAAATGCTTAAATTTTACGAAAAATGAAAGATAAGATAGTTTATATGCTTCTGACCATAGGACTTGCGTGGGGAGCGATAGCATGTGAAGATAAAGATTTTGAGGGAATTGTCTCCAATACAGATGATTATGTGTCTGAAACGGGAGGTGATTATTATGAGGGTGGAGGCATTGATGTCAGCCATTATGATCGCGCACGTGCTTTTCCCGGTTTAGTGGATACACTGACAGAAAGACGACTTGATGAAGCTATTGTGAATATAGATTTGTCCCGCAATTCGGTTGCGTCGGATAAGGTAAACCTGAAAGCAGTGGCACCAGCAATTTATAGTACCGGATTGTATGCAGGAGCAGGTGAAAAAATAACATTAACATTGGATGATGATGTGAAAGGGCTCATTGTACAGATAGGGGTTCATACACGCGATCTTTCTTCTCTGGTGGGAGTTGCCTATTTGGAACGTGACGCAAAAATTACGTCTTCCATGCCATTGTTTCAGGGAACAAACGAGATTCGTAATCCTTATGGTGGATATATTTGGATCAAGCGCACAGGAGCTAACAATCCCGATGCTCCAACGATTGCTCTGAAGGTAAAAGGTGCTTATGTAGCTCCCGACTATATACAGGGGGAAACTGATGCGGATGAGTGGATACAAAGAATTAACGAAACAACGGTGCCATGGATAGAGTTACGGGGAGAACAAATGGCTTTTTCTGTTCCTGTGAAGTATATGAAACGGAAATTACAGCAGGGTAAGTCTTTTGTAACTCGAATGGATGAAGCACTTCGATTGTGGAACGACTGGATGCTTTGTTACAATGAGTTTTATGGGCTTGACGGAGAAGATATGGAAAACTATCCGGATTTTCCGAAATTAGAATTTCCATTTAGAGAAGTAATGGATATCCACTTGATAACTGAACGTTTTTCATATTACAGCACAACCAATGTGGAACTGCTTTCTTCAGAAGAATTGATTGACGCTATTACTGATCCCGACCAGATTAAGCAAAATGCTTTGAATATTTGTCATGTCATGGGATGGGTGCAGACAGATATGTATACGCCGACTTACTTCCCTACAGCTACTCTGACTAACTTTAAGGATATGTATTTACTGATGCCTAACTATTACTTTCTATATAAGAATGGATGGTGGGGAGAGGCGAATACTTCCCAAGTCCTTTCTGGTAAAAAGCAGGGAACTAATGTTATGGCCAGCACTTCTTATCAGTTAATGTCGTCGGCCTTTGACCATTTGTCGGCTTTTGCAAGAGCCGATAGTAGTAAGATATTTAATGATGAAGCCAAACGCGCGGTGAAAGAGGATTATGGAGGCGACGGAGTGACTTGGCCTGCTGTGTTCTCTGTCTTTTCTTCGATATTAAGTTACAAACAGATTGATACGGGTAAGGACGGATGGAAGTATTTCGGTTATCTTAATCGTTTCCTTAGTAAACAAAGTGATGTGCTTCCGAGTTCCCGAAGACTGAATATACAGGATGCCATGTTATCTTGTCTAAGTACTTATTTTAAACGTGACTTCTCTCAACTATTCGATCGTTGGGGAATTATGGTGGGAGATGTACAGCGTGAAGAGGCTGTCAAGTATAATCATATGGAAAAATGCATTTGGGATTATAATCCGTTTAAAAAGAATGAAACTGCGATATATGATGGAAAGGCATTTCAAACATTGTCAGGAAAATATCCATACCTTCATTCACGTTCGGATTGGGCTGTGGTAGCTTATTCAGGTGAAGGAGATAACTTGAAAACAAAGAACTATAGCTATAATTTTACAGGTAACAAGCATTTGACTAATTTGGACGATAATCCCGACAAGTACAATGAAGTATTCCGTTCGCCCTATAATCTTTTCGACAGTGATCGGGGAACCATCTGGTCTTCTTATCACGATCCTTATACAGATGTGAAATGGTTTGACGGAGAGCAGAAGTATGCTTTTAAGGTAGATAGGCTATACTATGAAGCAAAGACACCAGAGTATCCTTACTCCCTTGTGATCCAGCCTGGAAATGCGGGAATAAATATGGATGGAGTTTATATGGCATTTGGTTATCAGCCGGAGGCATCTATTTACAATGGCGATGTGAAAGATTATCAGACCTATGATTTTCATCCTCAACATATAATAGTGGAGGTAACGAATGATCAATTGGATTATGATGAAATAGATACGTTGTATACAAATATTAAAGAGATTCAGTGGAAACGCGTGTATGATTCGAAAAACGACCCGAAGGGCGGAAAAGAGAATGGTCAGCAGTTTTGGCCTGATCGGTGTAATACATTCTACATTGAGTTTGATGAAAGACAGATAGGTGTGACAGGTGTACGTCTTGTAATGGATACGGATAGTCACGTCGCGAAAGATCGTCCGGACAATTTTCCGACAGAAGAAAAACCGAACCGTCCGGAGTGGGCAAACAAGTACCTGAATCGCATACAGAAAATTGCAGAATTTGGAACGTTTTATTTTAAGGAAAATTGATGAATATGAAAACACAACAGATATGGAAATATGGCTTCTTGGTAGCCATGGTATTGGGAAGTATGCTGGCGGCATGTACAAAATACGATACGCCTATAGAAGTGGAGGAAGAAGGTAAAACAGCAAGCCGTGCTTCTATTGAAAGGTATGTACTTTGGATTAACCTCGATGGTGCAGGAGGGGGGGATTTGGTAAAAAATGCCTTTCCCGAAAACGGAACAGTAAAGGGGATGCTTCCGCACAGTCGTTATTCCTGGAATGGAATGGAGGCTGAACATGTCGAAGGAAAAAACTATACCTCTACTGCAGAAAATGCAATTGCATCTGCATCAATGCTGACCGGAAATATACCGTTGAGACATGGGATGTCGGATAATACTTACCTGTCGGAACAAGTATTTGATCCGGATTTTGATGAATCATTGAAAGCTTATCCAGGTTTTTTTCAGTATATTACCGACTATAACAAGTCGATGAAAACACTGGCTATTACACCATGGAAAACAATGAATGATGAGTTGTTGGATGAAGCAAGCGTCACGCTGACTTCCGGTTCGGATGAGGAAACATTGAACAAGGCTCTACAGAATATTGATGAGGAGAACAATCGGGTGATTTATCTCTCTTTTCGCAGTGTATTGGATGCTGCAGTGAGCGGAGGCGGATGGAATACGGGAAATACAGCTTATGCAGAAGCTGTGTCAAAAATGGATGATTATATAGGTCAGTTGCTGGATGCTGTCAAGGCACGACCGGATTATTATTACGAAGACTGGTTGGTGATCATTACTTCCAATCATGGTGGAACAGCTGACGGTGCTTATGGGGGAATGTCTTTGGAAGAGCGAAACATGTTTGGTATCTTCTATTATGATCATTTTTCTCAACCGAAAGAAATGACCCCGGGAGTAATAGACGATGTCTTGTGTTTTGACCAGTCATTTTATGGAACAGTCATTGATTCCATTACTCGTACCCCGGACCTGAAGGATATTGAGATTATGCGCCAGATTTATTCACCCGATTCGCTGGACGGCGGAATGACTGTTGAATTCATTATGGCGGCAAGGCCTTCTACCAGTCATAGTTATGTACCTGGGACTCAAAATGGAGTATCTATTCTTACGAAAAAAAATTGGTACGTAAAATTAGATCATACTTACACCTCCGGAGCTGCTTCTTTTTTCGGACAAAGTGATGGAACAATGTCACAAAACGGAGCTGCTAATTTCTTGAATCCTATGGTTCACACACTGACTTCCACTATGAAGCTTTATGATTCAGAGGCATATATTGATGAAAATGAGGAAATAGGAAATGAATATGATAAAGATGGAAACTATATTGGTGGTGACCAATGGGGAAATATAACTCCTCCGTATACTAAATATACTTCCAAGAGAAGTGGGAAACTGGCTTTGTATAATTATTATGATGGGATAAAGAAAACGGCATCTGCTACTATCGTGGAGAAAGATCTAGATCAGTATAGCTCGTATTTTATAGATAATGCCAACTTGGAGATTAATGGTGGGATGAGAAATTCATGTCGCTATATCCTGGAAATTCGTATTTGGAATAAAGAGTTTGCACCGGAAGAGGTTGTGAATTATAGCAATAAACTGAAGTTGACGCCTGCAGATCCTAATTATCAACATCTTATTGGTTATTGGCAATTTTATAAAGGCGATAACGGACAATATATAAAGGACGATTCGATTGTTGTCAATCAGATAAAGACTGTGAAGAAACGGTTTGTTAAAAGTCGGGCAATAGGTGCGGATGGTAAAGAAGTGGTGGAATATGAGTATAAGGATATACCGACAGAAGGTATTCGTTTGCGGAAGAAAATGATTGGTACTGATGGTAAAAGCTATTATACTAATATTAAGAAAGAGGAAGGGGATGTTTTGAGATATATGCCTATACCCAATACGCTGTATCAAACGTTGCTCAAGGATGGAAGAATGATGGAGAGTGTATTGCCTGTACCGGTAGTTTTAGAATGGTTAGGTATTTCTTATCCGACAGAAACTACGAGAGACCAAGGTTTTAAGACTTCTAAATTAGATGGTGTGGCTAGTTCGTATGAAGCGGAAAGTAAAAAAGTTGTATGGCGCGGCATGTTCTTAGGTGATTATACTAAAGACTTGGAATGGCGCGACTATGATAAATAAGCAGTCCCTACCTTATTGAGTAAAGAATATAAAAAAGAGCAGAGTACATGTTGAAAGTTTGAGACATACTCTGCTCTTGTATGATATAAGCTAAAGTTGGCATAATTAAATGTTTCAGAATAGTTAAAAGTTATGATCTACTTTTATAGAAAGACTGTTGTTTTATGGATGCTTGCTTGTACATTCGGTTGTATAGCAATGAATGCTCAACCTTCTTTGAAAGAACAGAAAGTGAAAGTCGAAAAGTGGGATAGAAAATTGAAGGCAATGCAGCGGCAATATAGTACCAATCGTTCGTCTTTTGGGAAAAAATCCACTCAAGTGTCAAACAACGAATTAAAGCAATGGAGAGCGTTATATGAGGAAGCTGCAGACGATCGTTCGTTGGCGAAGACGGAATGGTGTCAATTGAGGGATATGTATAGGGAAACAACAGATAGCTTGAAAAAAGCAGAGTTGAAACCAATGGTACATGCATGGCTTAAAACTTACCAGGTTTTTGACGGACGATGTTGCCGTGTTTTAGACTACATAGCACGATTAGATATTGATCGTATATTAACTCAGAATGAACAGATTCTTCAAATAGCTAAGTCGCAATTGGAGAAGGAAAAAGTAATGAAGGGAAATAGTCCTGAAACAATAAGAAGGGCTGTTATGGAAATAAAGAAAGATTATATTTCTGATTTATATAAACAGCTGGACACATTGTCTGAATCGGAAAAAGACGCCCAACGTGATTCTATCGTTTTAATATCTAAAGCCTTGGAGTATTATAAGAAAGCGACAATATGGAGGGATATTCCGTAATTGTAGTAACCTTTTCATAACGATTAATCTTGCCCTTCACCTTTCCTCTCTTAATAAGAGAGGACGGATGAAGGGCTTACACATTATATCGGTTTCACCTCTCAAAATTGTACTGTCATATTATTTGTGAGTAGGAAAAATGATGTTGGAAATTAAATTTCAGTTTTGTTTGAACGTTTGTTATTCTCGCGTGTATGCATTATCGGAACGGTTCCTCATGCGATTTCAAACTAAAAAGAACAAAATATGAATATAATGAAGTATTATGTAGGGGTGGTCTGTCTTTGGTGGTGCTGTATGCAAGTTGCTGCACAGGGGCAGAAACAGGGCGGATTTCAACAAACAAAAGAATTGAGTAGTGGTGATATAAAAGAAATATATCAATCATACCGCGCGCAGGCGGACCGGTGGAAACAGAAGTTGGCACATAATCCCCAAGATGAAGTGGCATGGACTGGATACGGAAATTCTTTTTGGATGTATTGTTTACTTTCCTCCGCTTGGTGCAATATAACAGACTTGCTTGCCATTGAACAGGAAAAAAACGAGATGTTTAGTATGATGAAACGATGTATACCAAATACGGTGACTCAAGCTGTCCTACAGAATCGTTTTTTCACGCGAGGCGAGTCCCAACGGTTAGAGATGGACAAAAAAATCATGGATAAATGGCCCGATGCAGCTTTGCATTATCCTTATTACCTATTAATAAGTCAGTTTCCGCATGATGAAAAACGAATGGCAGAGCTTTGCAAACGTTGGTATCAGTCCGGTACATTCCCTCAACAGTGCCTGAATTTCTCGTATAATGCAATGATTGGTACGGATAAGGATGCTGTCATTATCTGGAATGGATCTTATCTGGATAACACAAGTTGTCAGGTTCTTCAGTATGCGAAAGGTCTGTTTCCGGATAAAAAAATATTGAATATGACTTTGATGCTGGCAGACTCGGTTTATCAAAAGGAGATATTCGGAGAGTTGGGAGTGCCGGAGTATAAAAGGGATACGATACCCAATTGGGGAAGAATATTGCGACACGTGATTCGTCATGTGAAGAGGCCGGTGTATTTTCCTGTCTACATGTCTGACATGCTGGTACACGGTTGTGGCTTTTCATCAAAGAATCTGTATTCCGAGGGATTATTATTGAAATATTCGGAAATCCCTTACAACAATCTGGCCGTCACGCGACGGAATTTTGAACATATTTATCTGTTGGATTATCTACATGAATCTTTTTATCCTGAAGAGCAAACGGAAAATCCTTACTTGGACCCCAAAATGATCAGAATGCCGGAACTGTATTATGTGCCCGGTTTTAAGGCTCTTTTGCAATTTTATAAAGAATCAGGGGATGTGACCCATTACGATGAACTCCATTCTTTGCTAGAATCTATCATAAAGAGGGCGGATTATTGTGATGCAGAAATACGTGAGCGATATCTGAAGAGTATTAATATATAATTCTTCTATTTGAAAAACGAGATGAAACAGAAAATGATGAAACAGTATATCTATATATTATTCCTTTTTATAGGTTGGGGGCAAGTTGCGCAGGCGCAGCCCGCAGGTACTTTGAAAACAGAACGTTTGGAACTTCGTTTAGAGCCCGGTTTAGTAGATTTTATAAGTTTTAGTCCTTGTGGAAAGGAGTGGTTTCAAGCACAAAGAGATGTATGGAAGCCAGCACTCGACAAAGATATGAGAAGCGAAAAGTCCTGGGAAAATTACTATCTTGCTTGCCAAGGCATTTGGAATGGAGATACGTTGCTATGGAAGAAGGAACAGCCTCGCTTGATGAAGAAAATGAAAAAGTATATTCCCGGTACAAGGGTATATTATAAAGCATTGGATAATAAAATCATGATTCCTGATAAAGAAAAACGGGAAGCCGTTGAACGGAAGATTGTTTCTTTGCAACGAACTTGCGAATTGGATTATAGGGATGACATTTCGTATTACCGGAAGCATGGACAGATGGATAAAGCGAGAGAGATTGCTCGCGAATGGTTTGACAGCGGGCTATATTCACGAAGCATTCTCAACTATTACTATAATGTATTTGCCGGACTGGAAAAGAATGCTATCCTTGTGGAAACGGGGCCCGAATGGACTTATTGTGTATTGCTCCAATATGGTGTGGGACTGTTTAAAGAGGTGGAAATAGTAGATTTAAGTGAGTTGATGTATCCGGAGACGGAGAGTGAATTTTGGAAAACGAAAGGAATAGACGTACAAGATTTTCCCAGTCGGGATGAAGTGAAATGTCCCGGTGCATGGTATTTCACGGAGAAGGAGAAACGTCCTGTATATATTCAATCTTCAGGAATCAGGCATAATGTGGAGGAAATGAAAGATTTTCTTTATTCCGAAGGGCTGGTATTCAGATATTCCTTACAACCGTATGATAATATGGCTGTTTTGAGAAGAAATTATGAGCAAATTTATCTGCTTGATTATTTGCAATCTCCTGTCGTTACGGATATTTCCCGTGGTGAGGATATGTATGTTCTTTCCTTTCTTCCTCTTCTGCAATTCTATTGTACTAGTGGAGACACAAATCAGTATCTGAAGCTTAAGAAACTGCTGACGAACATTGTAGACCGCATGGAGTATACTTATTATGAGAATAAACCTTGGGTGAAAGCGGAAATGGCTGCATATTTGAAATTGTACAAGATGCTTTTTGATTATATAAAAGCAAAGCATCAGGAAGGAGAGACATCCATATCGATTCATTCGTTTAAAGAGGAATATCAGAAAGAATATCAACAATTAATAGAAATGGTAAAACCATGACATTGTTCGATTCTTTCAGATGCGATGAGACAGATGAACAGCTAATGGAACGCTTTGTATTCAGGAATAGTGAGAAAGCATTCGAAGAACTCTACCGCCGCTATGCTCCCCGTTTCAAAGGTTTCTTTATGCGGATGCTGTCGGCAGATGAAATGCTGTCGGATGATTTTCTGCAGGAATTGTTTCTTCGGATTTACGAAGCAAGAAGCTGTTATCAGCATGGAAGGCCGTTTTCTACATGGGCTTTTGCGATGGCGTACAATCTTTGTAAGAATGAATACCGCCATCGCGATATAGTAGCGGAGTATCGTTTGCAGCAGTCGTATATAAAAGAAGAGGAAAATAGCTCATCGTCAAAGTTCGAAGTAGCGTATGACCGTCAGGTGTTCGACCGGCAGTTGAAAAAAGTTCTTGCCGGGTTGACTGATGAACAGAGGGCGGTATATACACTTCGCTATGAGGAAGAGCTTCCGGTGCAGGAAATAGCACAAATTTTGTGTTGTCCGGAAGGTACGGTAAAATCCCGCTTGTATTATACGTTGAAAGTTTTGCAGCATTCTTTATCTAATTATAACCCCCAAGAATAGATGAATATGAAAAGTGATGATTTAGAAAGACTGGAAAAGTCGCAGGAAATACAGCAGATGATTCGTTCTGTCAAAGAACAATATGAACGGGAAAAGTTGCTCTGCCCCCCTGTTTCTTATTCTACTTTAGAACAGGCCATTAAGAATAAGTCCAAAAGTGGCAGGCGATCGGGGATTTCTCCCTGGTGGCTGGCAGCTGCATGTTTGTTAGGTTGTGTTATAGGTTATGGCTTTTCTGCTGTTTCGGACGGACATAAGGCTGAACCGGATAAACTCGCTGTTGTGACAGATACGGTGGTTGTGGTATGTGAGCGGGTGGATACTGTCTATCGGGAACTTCCAAAGAAACACGAATACGTCATTCAAAGTAGAAAAGTCGTGAAGGAAGCAGAACCTTCCTTTATTTCTATCGAGTTTCTGCAACAGCAACAAAATCTGCCGGACCTGGATAGTGAATGCTATGCGGTGAACGGAATGACTATTGCAGAGGGAAATTATCCGTTTCATTTGCTGACGACTATTCCTCAATAAATGGAGATATTTACTGAATAGCCTTGCTTAAGGTTTTGTGTTGTTCTACCTACTTGCTGTTTTTTATGACCTCCTTCACATTTTCGCTGAAACTCTTATTAGAAAGGGGGAAGCGGGTGAAGGGGGAGAGGTTCACCCTTTCTTTCACTCGAACAGCTTAGCAGGATTGATACTTAGAAAATCTTCTACTTTCATACCTCTCTCCAACCACCATTGTTGCCCTTTATATTCTTATTCTTTGTATTTCACAGCTACCGAAACCCTGTAATTACCTGGAACGGGTGTATAAATGGGTTGGTGGGTAGTTCCTTTGTTTTGCAACTTCTTTTCTGCGATTAGTCTTTTAATATGGCGGTATGCAGTAATTTGTGTCATTCCGCAGAGGTACTGGAAGTCTTTTCGGGTGATAAGTTGGTTTTCTGCAAAATACTTTGTCAATTCCATATCTATCTCCACTTCGGAAAGTCCGGCAGAATGCGGCCTGTATTTCGAACGGTGGAATTCCATATCGGAAAGTTCGGCTTTCAGTTCTTTGTCTGCTTTGAATTTGATTGCTTTCAGTTTAACTTTATGCACTCGCTTATCTTTAGGATCCCGTATTTCTTCTTCGCAGGAAAGAGTTACTTGTAGATATCCCAATCCGTCGATATGCACCTTTTTCCCTTCTTTAAGGCACTGTGCCACTTCGTATTTCAGTTCTTCCAAAGTTGCTGTCACATCAGACGGGCTTAATGAACAGCGATCGTGAATCCGGTAAACCAGTTTTTTCGTATTTACTGTTTCATAACTAATCGGACGCGCATGATATCTTACCTTGTTTTTCTTCTCCTTCGGCATCGGAGTCTTATATAGTTCAAATTGTACTGCCATAGTCTTTCTTTTTTCTTTAGATGTTTGTAGATTATCTTCTTGATGTTTCTTAATTTTCTTCTTGATATCTGTTATTTATCATCGTTGTGATAAGTACTTATCATTAGCCAGGGCAGACGCATTAAAAATTATTTTCCTGTA
>ULMT01017738.1_pt1 | contig 12266 bp, 10 predicted proteins | sample 1951731 | NCBI WGS metagenome assembly ULMT01 (sample SAMEA4835558, study PRJEB28245) | human gut metagenome | biome: gut microbiome; material: fecal sample | place: Denmark | collected 2008
GATAATCCCAATTATTTTTCAGATTTTTGTGCCATCTAATTCACATCTGAATAAAAATGGAGAATAAACTGCATAGACTTATCTTTTTAACCGTTGTTTTTTTCTTTGCCGTAGGAGTGCAGGCACAGAAACGGAATGCCCGTTACGTCGAGTATATAAATAAGTATAGTGATTTGGCTGTTGAACAGATGAAGCTTCATAAGATTCCGGCGAGTATTACATTGGCACAAGGATTGCTGGAAAGCGGTGCCGGATACAGCCAGTTGGCACGAAAGAGTAATAACCACTTTGGTATTAAGTGTGGTGGCAGTTGGCGGGGACGTACGGTTCGTCATGATGATGATGCCCGTAACGAATGTTTCCGTGCTTATAAGCATCCGCGTGACTCTTACGAAGATCATTCCGACTTCCTTAGAAGAGGTGCCCGTTACGCTTTTCTTTTTAAACTGGACATCACCGATTATAAAGGCTGGGCGCGTGGACTGAAAAAAGCAGGCTATGCTACCGATCCTTCTTATGCTAATCGTCTGATTACAATTATCGAAGATTATGACTTGTATAAATACGACCGTAAGGGGGTATATTCGGAACGGAAACTGAAAAAGAATCCTTGGTTGATGAGCCCGCATCAGGTGTATATCGCTAATGATATTGCTTATGTGGTAGCCCGCAACGGTGATACCTTTAAAGATTTAGGCAAGGAATTCGATATTAGTTGGAGGAAACTTGTGAAGTACAACGACTTGCAGCGTGATTATACCTTGATGGAAGGAGATATCATCTACCTGAAGAGCAAGAAGAAAAAGGCTTCCAAACCTTATACTGTATATGTTGTGAAAGATGGAGATTCCATGCATGGCATCTCTCAAAAATATGGTATCCGCCTCAAAAATCTGTATAAGATGAATCGTAAGGATGGTGAGTATGTTCCGGAAATCGGAGATAGATTGCGTCTGCGGTAGAGACTTCTCTCAAAAGTTTCGAATTTCGGAAACTTAATGACTCATTCATGTGTTATTATCTTGATAAAACATGATTAGAATATGAGTCTAAACATTGCAAAAAGTAATAAGAAACGTGTCGTCATAGTAGGCGGTGGTTTCGGTGGCTTGAAACTGGCTAACAAGCTGAAAAAGTCAGGCTTTCAAGTCGTATTGATAGATAAAAACAACTATCATCAGTTTCCTCCTTTGATTTATCAGGTGGCTTCGGCTGGTATGGAGCCAACTTCCATATCCTTCCCCTTCCGTAAAATATTCCAGCATCGGAAAGATTTCTTTTTCCGTATGGCGGAAGTACGTGCCATTTTCCCGGAAAAGAATATGATACAGACTTCCATCGGAAAAGCAGAATATGACTATCTGGTGTTAGCAGCAGGTACTACAACCAACTATTTCGGTAATAAACATATCGAAGAGGAAGCCATGCCGATGAAAAATGTGTCAGAAGCGATGGGATTGCGAAACGCTCTTCTGGCTAATCTGGAACGAGCGCTGACCTGTTCAACGAAGCAGGAACAACAAGAGTTATTGAATATTGTAATTGTGGGAGGTGGAGCTACCGGGATAGAAGTAGCCGGAATACTTTCCGAGATGAAGAAATTTGTCTTGCCGAATGATTATCCTGATATGTCCAGCAGTCTGATGCACATCTATTTGATTGAAGCCGGGCCGCGATTGCTTGCCGGAATGTCGGAAGAATCATCTGCACATGCTGAACAGTTTCTCCGTGAAATGGGAGTAAATATCCTGTTGAATAAACGCGTTGTGGATTATCGTGACCATAAAGTAGTACTCGAAGATGGTACAGAGATTGCCACGCGTACTTTTATCTGGGTGAGTGGTGTCACCGGTGTGACTATCGGAAATCTGGATGCCTCTCTGATTGGGCGTGGAGGACGTATTAAAGTCGATTCATTTAACCGTGTAGAAGGGATGAATAATGTGTTTGCTATTGGCGACCAATGTATTCAGTTAGCTGATGAAAATTACCCGAACGGGCATCCTCAACTGGCACAAGTGGCGATCCAGCAAGGAGAACTATTGGCAAAGAATCTGATTCGTATGGAGAAAGGACAGGAAATGAAACCTTTCCATTACCGCAATTTAGGTTCGATGGCGACTGTCGGGCGCAATCGTGCCGTAGCAGAGTTTAGTAAAGTAAAGATGCAGGGATGGTTTGCCTGGGTGATGTGGCTCGTTGTTCATCTGCGTTCTATCCTTGGAGTACGCAATAAGGTTATTGTACTCTTGAATTGGGTATGGAATTATTTCACTTACGATCAGTCTATGCGTATGATTGTCTATGCCCGTAAAGCAAAAGAGATTCGTGATCGTGAAAAGGTGGAGGAAACTACCCATTGGGGGAAAGAACTGGTACAAGAGGAAAAGAACCCCTCAATTACATCATCATCCAAGTAGACAGGCTTCCTGTCGACAGGATGATAGATGCTATTCTGAACGGTAAATTCGTACAGGGTGTCCGATATCGGACACCCTTTGTTTTTTGTTATCTTCTATTTATCAACCATTTACGATTTTGGCACAGATTTGGTATATAAAGTACCGAATTGATACATCATAAAATAGTAAATGATCGGATATGGACAGAGAAATTCCTAAAGAGGTACGTCAAAAAGAACGTAATAAGAAGATAATTCGTTATTCATCCATTGGAGTGGCAAGTATTATTGTCATCGGTGTACTTATATCTGTATTAAGGGCAGGAGTGGAGGCAAAGGATCTTGTCTTTTCCACAGTCGATAAAGGGGTGATTGAGGTAAGTGTCAGTGCTTCCGGTAAGGTTGTCCCTGCTTTTGAAGAAATTATCAATTCTCCGATCAACAGTCGTATTATTGAAGTCTATAAAAAAGGGGGAGATAGCGTAGACGTAGGTACTCCGATTCTGAAACTGGACCTTCAGAGTACGGAAATTGAATATAAGAAGTTACTGGACGAGGAACAAATGCGCCAGTATAAGCTTGATCAGCTTCGCGTCAATAATCAGACGAAACTTTCCGATATGGCAATGCAGATTAAAGTTTCGGCAATGAAATTGAGTCGTATGAAAGTGGAGTTGAGAAATGAACACTATCTGGACAGTCTCGGTGCAGGAACAACGGATAAGGTACGCCAGGCTGAATTGAGCTATAATGTGGCTCAATTAGAGTACGAACAACTTCAGCAACAATATAAAAATGAGAAGGAAGTAGCTGCTGCCGAATTGAAAGTTCAGGAGCTTGATTTTAATATCTTCCGCAAGAGCCTTTCTGAAAAGAAACGTACGTTGGATGATGCACAAATCCGTTCCCCGCGTAAAGCTATTCTTACCTATATTAATAACCAGATCGGTGCACAGATTTCCGAAGGCGGACAGGTGGCTATCATTTCTGATTTGAGCCATTTTAAAGTGGAAGGTGAGATTGCGGATACGTACGGTGACCGTGTAGCAGCCGGAGGAAAAGCAATTGTTAAGATAGGGAGTGACAAACTGGAAGGTACAGTTAGCAGTGTTACACCACTATCCAAGAATGGTGTGATATCATTTACCGTTCAGTTGAAAGAAGATAATCACCGCCGCTTACGTTCCGGACTAAAGACAGATGTTTATGTGATGAATGCTGTGAAAGAAGATGTAATGCGCGTAGCCAATGGCTCTTTCTATGTGGGACGCGGTGAATATGAACTTTTTGTCTGCAACTCTGATAATGAACTGGTAAAACGTAAAATACAGTTAGGTGATTCTAATTTTGAATATGTAGAAGTGTTGAGCGGATTGCAGCTGGGTGATAAAGTAGTAGTAAGCGATATGAGTGCTTATAAGAACAAGAATAAGTTGAAAATTAAATAAACTAAATACTAGAAGTTATGATAACATTGAACTCTCTTTCTAAGATTTATCGTACGGACGAGATTGAGACGGTAGCATTGGAGAATGTGAATCTGACGGTAGAACGTGGAGAATTTCTAAGTATAATGGGACCTTCCGGATGCGGAAAATCCACCCTGCTGAACATAATGGGATTGCTTGATGCACCTACAATGGGAATGGTGGAAATCAACGGAATACGTACCGAAGGAATGAAAGACAAGGAACTGGCGGTTTTTCGTAATAAAACGCTCGGTTTTGTATTTCAGTCTTTTCATTTGATTAATTCGTTGAATGTGATGGATAATGTAGAACTCCCCTTGCTTTATCGACGTATGGCTGGTAGTGAACGAAAACGGTTGGCACAAGAGGTATTGGAAAAAGTAGGATTAAGCCATCGTATGAGACATTTTCCTACACAACTTTCCGGTGGGCAGTGCCAACGTGTAGCTATTGCCCGTGCGATTATTGGTAATCCCGAAATAATCCTTGCCGATGAGCCGACCGGTAACCTGGATTCAAAGATGGGAGCTGAAGTAATGGAACTGCTTCATCGGTTGAATAAGGAAGACGGACGTACTATCGTGATGGTTACCCATAATGAAGAACAGGCGAAGCAGACTTCGCGCACTATTCGTTTCTTCGATGGACGCCAGGTACAATAGAAACGGCCTCTTACGATTAGAACTAAATGGAAAAATTGATTAATGTATCTCTAAATTAAAAATCATCATGACAAAGAATATTTTCATCGTTGCGATAGCTGTCCTGTTAAGTGTTGCTTTCTGTTCGCTATCGGCACAAAATGTGAGTAAAGATTATAATGTAGACGAGTTTTCTGCCATAAACCTGCAATCTGTCGGGAATATTATTTTTACTCAATCGGCAGGATGCTCCTGCCGTTTGGAAGGTCCTTCTGAATTTGTAGAAAAAACAAGGGTGACAGTGAAAAACGGAACTTTGGTTATCTCGTATAAAGATAGGAATGCGAGGAATATCAAGAACCTTATTTGCTATATTACTGCTCCCGATTTGAGTAAAGTGAAAATTGATGGAGTAGGGAACTTCGATGCAAAAGAAGAACTAAAACTTAAAAATATAGCTTTCGAACTTGATGGAGTAGGCAACTGTAACGTGAAAAGTCTTTATTGCGATGAGTTGAAACTAGATGTTGACGGAGTAGGCAATATGAAGTTGAATGTTGATTGCAGCACTATCAAAGCTAAAGTGGATGGAGTAGGAAATATCACTGTATCCGGTAAAGCGGATGCAGCTTTCTTTAAGCGGGATGGCGTTGGTAAAATCAACTCCAAAAACCTGAAGTGTAAAGACGTAACAAAGAAAGGTTGGAATTTCTAATGTAGAACATTCTTCTGTGAACTCCTGTAGAATCAAATCAAAAAAAGAATAAGAAGATGTGGAAGCAATACATAAAGCAAGCTCTTTACCAGTTGAAAGAGAACCGGCTTATTAGTATTGTCTGTATGGTAGGTACAGCTTTGGCTATTTGCATGATAATGGTGATCGTGCTGACATTGCAGATACGGATAAAAGACTGCGTGCCGGAAGTTAACCGTTCACGATCATTGTATGTCAAGGCAATGACGTCCCGGCATAAAGAGCAACACAATAATGCTGCCAGTAGCCAGATGTCCGTCACGACTGCTCGTGAATGCTTTAAGACGTTGACAATACCTGAAGCGGTTACCATTACTTCCGTTAATAATAAGATGCGTGCTTCTCTTCCCGGAGGAGGCAGGATGAGTGTAGATGAAATGGAAACGGATGAAGCGTTCTGGCAAGTCTTTTGCTTTGAATTCTTGTGTGGCAAACCATATACGAAAGCCGATTTTGAGAGTGGGCTGTCCAAGGCAGTGGTTTCTGCCAGTGTGGCACGCCACCTGTTCGGTACAACTGACGTGGTAGGGCGTACCATCCAATTAAATAAAGCCGATTATACCATTACAGGAGTAGTGAAAGACGTATCAAAGTTGGCGACAGCTTCTTATGCGCAGGTCTGGATTCCCTATACATCAACAGATTTGGCTTCTTTCTCGTGGAGAGAAAATCTGATGGGACCTATGCGGGCGGTCATCCTTGCACGTTCGTCCGACGATTTTCCGGCTATTCGTGCTGAAGTCGAAAAATATCGTCAGGTCTACAATAGTAAGCTGAAGGATATGGAATTGATTTATCGTGGTCAGCCGGATACTCAATTTGCCTACCTTTACCGCCATTGGGGGACAGACTTGGATATGAAACACATTGTCAGGCGATTCATTCTTATCATTGTGATTCTCCTCTTGGTTCCAGCTATCAACCTAAGTAGTATGACTTTATCCCGCATGCGGAAGCGTATGACGGAAATCGGTGTCCGGAAAGCATTCGGTGCTACTGCCAACGAATTGTTGCGACAGGTATTCTGGGAGAATCTGATATTGACACTGCTTGCGGGAATACTGGGACTGATATTGAGCTATTCAGCTACTTTCCTGTTAAACTCATTCCTTTTTGATAACAGTGAGAATGCAGGTCTTGCCGGGGAAACTTCTCTTTCCACTGATATGCTGTTCAGTCCGTTGACGTTTCTCGTTGCATTCTGTTTCTGCCTGTTATTAAATCTATTGAGTGCCGGAATTCCGGCTTGGAGAGTGTCGAGAATGAACATTGTAGATGCAATAAACCAAAGATGAAATGATGAAACAGTTATTGAAACAAATATATAATGAGCGCCGGAGCAATGCTTTTCTATGGATTGAGCTATTGTTGGTGTTTGTCGTATTGTGGTATATCATTGATTTGGTTTATGTCACTTTGCATATCTATTATCAGCCAATGGGCTTTAATATAGAAAATACGTATGTATTACGTATGAACCGTCTTACCGATAAATCTACCGATTTCAATCCGGAGCTGACTGTTAAAGATGATATGACTGCTTTAAGGGAAATAGCCGGACGTTTGTCCCGTCATCCGGAAGTTGAATCTGTCTGTATCTCTCAAAACAGTATTCCATACAATGAAGGGTGCAGTGGAGCGAGTTTCCGTTTTCCGGATAACGACACGGTTTGGATAAGTACGATGGATCGTTGGACGACTCCTGAATATTATAAGGTGTTTCGTTTCCGGAATATCGATGGTTCCGGTCATGAGAGTCTGGTGAAAGCTCTGGAGAAAAATACAATAATCGTTCCTGTCGATGTTGCAGACTATTATCCGGATGCTACTTTCCACGGAAAAGACCTTTTGGGTAAAGAAGTTCGCATGAGTGATACCAACTTTCGTATTGCAGCTTTAACAGAGCCCGTTCGCTACGATCATTATAACATTGCCGGAAAACCTTTTACCGGAACCTATATCGGCACTTACCTTTCTGACGAACAAATGGAAACAGTCGAAAACGTAGCCTATCTCGAATTAAGTCTGCGTGTCCGCGAAGGTGTAGACGATGGCTTTGTGGAACGTCTTATGAATGATGCCGACCGTATCTATCAGGTAGGGAATGTTTATATACTTGATGTCACTCCATTAAGCAAAGTCCGGACAGCCAGTGAGATAGACAATGATAATGAATTACGTACCCAGTTCTGTATTCTCTTTTTCCTGTTGTTGAATATCTTTCTGGGAGTGATCGGCACTTTCTGGTTCCGTACCCAGCAACGCCGGGGAGAAGTTGCTTTACGCATGGCGATGGGAGCTAACCGGAAAAACATATTCTATCGTTTGATTACGGAAGGTTTGTTACTGTTAAGCATGTCGGCTCTTCCTGCCGTATTGATTGCATTCAATATTGGATATACTGAACTGGTGGATATATCACAAATGGCATTTACAGTACCCCGTTTCCTGATAGCCATTTTACTGACATATCTCTTGATGGCGATAATGATTATTCTTGGCGTGTTGTATCCGGCTCTGCAATCAATGAAAGTGCAACCGGCCGAAGCTTTAAGAGATGAGTAAGAAATATACTGAACTTTATACTGAAATGATAATGATAAAACTCTACTTTAAACAAGCATTCTATCTGTTGAGAGAGAATAAACTACTTTCTTCTATTTCCATTATTGGTACAGCTTTGGCTATTGCTATGATAATGGTGATCGTGATTACTTTACGTGCGACTATTGCTCCCTTTGCACCGGAAAGCCATCGTGACCGGATGCTCATTTTCCGGTATGCCGGACTTCAAAATAAGTCTAATATAAATTGGCAAAGCAATGGTCCAATCGCATACAATACGGCAAAGGCTTGTTTCAAAGAAATGACTGTCCCCGAAGCTGTCAGTATTACCAGTGCTTTTCAGGAAACAATGCTTGCGGCCAAGCCGGCGGGCGAAATGGAAAGTTGTAGTGTTCTGCAAACAGATGACGCCTTTTGGAAAGTCTTCGAGTTTGATTTTGTATCCGGCAAGCCCTATGATAACGCTGATTTTGATGCCGGAGCCGCGAAAGCCGTTATATCCGAAGATATGGCTCGCCGGCTGTTTGGAACGTCGGAAGTCGTTGGAAAGACATTCCTGTTGAATCATACCGCCTATCTTATCAGTGGAGTCGTACGCTCGGTGTCTAGATTGGCACGATACGCTTATGCGCAAGTCTGGATTCCTTTAAGTTCGACAGATGCTTTTACTACGGCTTGGGGAGACGAGAAAATCATGGGGATAGTTGCTGTTTTTATCCTTGCCAAGTCAAAAGAGGATTTTCCTGCCATCCATAATGAAGCGGACCGTTTGAAAGCTGTATTCATGGCCGGTCATCCTAATTTCGATTTGCTCTATCGTGGACAACCTGATACCTATTTTGTAGCCGCGCAGCGCTATTCTGCCAATAATCCTCCGGCGGTGAAAGAGGCTGTCCGGCAATACATATTGACATTGCTCGTTCTTTTGATTGTTCCGGCAGTAAATTTGTCAGGACTAACTTTGTCACGAATGCGCAAACGTCTCTCCGAAATAGGAGTACGGAAGGCATTCGGTGCTCCGAGGCGCGAGCTGATGATACAGGTACTCTCCGAAAATATGCTTTACTCGCTTTTTGGGGGGATACTCGGGCTAATATTGAGTTATATTGCCACTTTCCTTTTGGGAGGAATGCTGTTCTCTGTTGACTTTATGTCTAATGGGGTGGAAGATTTGCAGACGATGTGTGTTGATCTCTTGTTCGACCCTACCGTATTCCTGTTGGCATTTTTGGCCTGCTTCTTGCTCAACTTGTTGAGCGCAGCTATTCCGGCGTGGAGAATCACCCGTACCAATGTTGCAGATGCCATCAATGAAAGATAATTCGAACAGTCAACTAATTTAAATCAGAAGAAAATGCAACTATTAAAACAAATATGGAATGAACGCCGGTCGAACGGATGGTTATGGGTGGAGTTATTAATTGTTTTTGTCGTCCTGTGGTATGTTGTCGACTGGACTTATGCAACGGCACGTACTTATTACGAACCCGTAGGATTCGATATTACGGATACCTACTATTTGGAGCTTAGTCTGAAAAACAACAAGAGCGATTCATATATCCCGAAAGATGAAAAGGGTACGACATTGGGGCAGGATCTTACAGAGCTGATGAACCGTCTTGAACGATTGCCGGAGGTAGAAGCGGTTTCCGCATCTAGTAACGCGCGTCCTTATATCGGGAATAATTCCGGCATGATGTTACGTATTGATACCGTAGTTCGCTGTCCGTTGCGACGTATGATGACTCCTGAATTTTTCCGGGTATTTCGTTATCAGAGTGCAGACGGCCGTGGTTATCAGCCATTAGTGCAGGCTCTGAAGAATGGAAATATAGTAGTCAGCGAAAATCTATGGCCGGATGATTACAAAGATGACCGCGCATTATTGGGTAGGGAAGTGGTGAATGTGGATGATTCTACGGAGATATATAAGATAGGTGGAGTATCGGCGAAAGTCCGTTATAACGATTTCTGGGCTAATTATAGTGACCGGTATATAGCTATTGCTTTCACTGAAAAACAAATGGTCGATTTGGATGATGATTTTTATCCTTCCAGTCTGGAAGTTTGTCTGCGTGTGAAGCCGGGAACTTCTAAAGACTTTGCGGAACATTTGATGAAATTGTCCGTCAACCAGTTGTGTGTCGGTAATTTATTCCTCCTGAAAGTGCATGATTATGAGGATATACGGAATGATTTTCAGCAAGAGAGTTATAACCAGGTACAGGTGCGTTTTTGGATGATGGGTTTCTTGTTGCTCAATATCCTGTTGGGTATTGTCGGGACCTTCTGGTTCCGTACGCAGCACCGTCGTGCCGAGTCTGCACTTCGTATAGCTATCGGGTCCAGCCGGATGCAGCTTTGGCAGCGTCTGAATAAAGAAGGATTGCTGTTGTTGACTTTGGCCGCCTTACCTGCCGCTGCCATCTGTTATAATATTGGTTATCTGGAGTTTGCTGAAGGAACTATGGAGTGGGGAGTGGTACGTTTTCTTATCACATTTGCCATTACCTATTTCTTGATGACTTTAATGATTCTCTTTGGTATTTGGTTTCCTGCCCGTCAGGCAATCCGCATACACCCTGCCGAGGCGTTACGTGAAGAATAAAAAACTTAGGTTATCTATTTGTTTTCAATATATTTAACGTATCTTTGTCGGCATAAAATTGAAAACACTCCAGGTTTTAATTATATGAATCGACGCCACTATTGTTTGCTTATCGTTCTGTTTTTTGCTGTTCTTATTCAGGCGGCAGCAGCGGAACGTACATACAATATCCTGTTTATACAGTCATACACCTCACAGACTCCTTGGCATAGCGACCTTAATCAGGGGTTGGTCAAAGGATTTAAAGAGAGTGGCCTGAAGGTGAATATAACAACGGAGTATCTTGATGCCGATTTTTGGGCATTCAACTCCGAGAAAGTAATTATGCGTCGTTTTTGTCAGCGTGCCCGTGACAGGCAGACCGATTTGATTGTAACTGCGAGTGATGAAGCTTTTTATACCCTTTTTGCGTGTGGAGATCTTTGCAGATTCCGGTGGTGTTTTTCGGTATTAAGTATCCCGACACAGAGTTGATTACTGCTCATCCCAATGTTTGCGGATTCACAGCCAATCCGGATTTCGACGTCATATTACGTCAGGCACAAAAGATATTTCCCCGCCGGAAAGAAGTTGTTTGTGTGATAGATAACAGCTTTTTAAGTAACAAAGGGCTTGAAGATTTTGAAGAAGAGTGGAAAATCTTTCAGAAAGACAACCCGGATTATAGAATGAAAATCTATAATACCCAAAATCATACGACTAGTCATATCATTGCGGCAATTTGTTACCCTCGTAACAGCTACGAACGTTTGGTCGTTGCTCCTAAATGGTCGCCTTTCCTTTCATTTGTAGGTAAAAACTCAAAAGCTCCCGTATTTTCAACACAGAATGTGGGACTGACTAATGGCGTATTTGGTGCTTATGATGCTGACAGCTATACTTCAGCGTCATTGGCCGCTCAAAGGGCTGCTTCGGTCTTGAAAGGAACCTCCCCCCGGGATATAGGAGTGACAGAAATTACACAGGGATTCATCTTTGACTACAAGCAATTAGATTTTTTCCATATCGATCCTGATAAAGTATCTTCTAGCGGAACGATAGTCAATGAACCATATTGGGAGAAATATAAATACCTTTTTATACTTCTCTATCCGTCTATCCTCGCATTGTTGATAGCCTCTATCGTGTGGCTGATGCGTGCCAACCGGCGTGAATCCAAACGACGGATTCAGGCACAGACCCGTCTGTTGGTACAGAATAAACTGGTGGAACAGCGTAATGAGTTTGATAATGTGTTTCATTCCATCCGTGATGGTGTGATAACGTATGATACTGATTTGCACATTCATTTCACAAACCGTTCCTTATTACAAATGCTTCATTTGCCGTATGAGTCAGGTGGGCGTTTTTATGAAGGAATGATGGCAGGTAGTATCTTCAAGATATATTATAACGGTCAGGATATTCTTCATAAAATGCTGAAGCAGGTAGCTTCAAAAGGAGAAAGTGTGAAGATACCGCAGGGAGCTTTCATGAAAGAAGTGCACAGTGATAAGTACTTCCCTGTGTCGGGGGAAATAGTTCCGATCCGTTCAAAGGATGCGATTACCGGTATGGCACTTTCTGCGCGGAATATTTCGGATGAAGAAATGCAGAAACGTTTCTTTGATATGGCAGTAGACGAAAGCTCCATATACCCGTGGCAGTTTGATATGGAAACGAACTGTTTCATTTTTCCGCAAGGTTTCTTGAAACGTCTTGGATACGATGAGTCGGTTACTACCATCCCCCGTGGCGAAATGGATCGCACTATCCATCCTGAAGATTTGAAAGAAATAAGACCGTTGTTTGACAGAGCATTGACTGGGGAAGATTCCAATACCCGTCT